>CEQM01065579.1_pt1 | contig 64226 bp, 57 predicted proteins | sample 531111 | NCBI WGS metagenome assembly CEQM01 (sample SAMEA2621278, study PRJEB7988) | marine metagenome | biome: marine biome (ENVO:00000447); feature: deep chlorophyll maximum layer (ENVO:xxxxxxxx); material: "saline water (ENVO:00002010), including plankton (ENVO:xxxxxxxx)" | depth 120 m
AGACATCTTATTTGAAAAAGGTTATCGAAGTGTAAGAACAAAAAGTGTATTAAGGTCTAACTACATACATTCTATATATAAGAAAGGTAAAGTTAGAGAAGAACGAATGGGTAGAAATTTTAAGTCAGAGATTACTAATATCTTTGTGTTAGTTTAATTTTTGATATTATATTTATAACTATGAATAAATGGTGTGTTGTCACAATACTTTTCCTTATAGTTGGTTGTTCGAAAAAGTATAATTATAATGAGATTACTAGTCCAAAAGGTGATTTATATTATTTAAAAAATAATATGTCATTAGTTAACGGAAAAATATACTCTGATTTTGGTGATTGTGGAGAGATTAAAAATGGGAAAAAAGTGGGTTTATGGAGAACATATTACGATAATGGACAATTGTCTGTAAAAGAATTTTATAAAAATGATAAATTAGATGGTGAATACATTGAGTATTTTCTAAATGGTAGGATCAAGTTAAAAACCAACTTTAATAATGGTCAAATTAATGGAGATTGGGAAACAAACTATTTTAATGGAAATAAAAAAGAACGCAAAAAATTTATAAATAATAAAAAAGATGGAGATCATTGGGATTATAGCGAAGACGGACTGTACTATATTGTCATAGGTTGGTCAAATGATGTGAAACATGGTGTATATAGGGAAACATTTGACTTACCTAATAGAAAGGTAATTAAAAACATTACTAAAATTAGTGGTTACTATCAGGAAGGACAAAAAAGTGGTTTATGGACAGAATACTGGGAAACTGGAAATGTTAAAACTACGGCTAATTGGCAGGACGGTAAATTAAATGGAGACTATAAACACTACAGAGATAGAAGTGTTAAAGACAAGTATGTTGATAAGGGTAAATATGAAGATAATAAAAAAGTAGGGTTTTGGACAGAACATGGTATATTGGGGCTTTCTGAAGGTAATTATGTAGAAGGTAAAAAAAATGGAAAATGGAAAACAATAAAGAGATATGAAAAAGTTGAATATGAAATTGAGCACTATAAAAATGGGGAGCTACTATTTACTGAAGAATTTGACAAAAAAGACAAGCTAATTGGAAAATACCGATGGGAAGGGAGAAGCTATAAACGGAAAAAAATATACTTTTAAGTATAAAATGGTAGAAAACTACTCCACAGTAACGGATTTGTCAGAGAGGGTAAAATTCGATTCACCAAAACAAATTCTTGAATTTACAATTACGGTTTCATCCAGTCAATTGAATCGATATCGATATTCAAAACAAAAAAGAATTGTGACAGAACCTATGATTAGTTCTATAAAATTGATAATGGTTTAGTTTTTGAATGTTTGAAATAATTTCATAACAGAATAACCAAACCAACAAAACATTCCTGATGTCAAAAATTCATCTCCAATTGTACTACCTCTATCAATCAGGTCAGTTTGAGTGATAATAAAAAATATTCCTATTGAGGAACATAAACAGATGAAGTATTTTAAACGTTCTAATTTTTTCATAGTATTATTTTTTCAAATTTAATAAAAAATATATTAGTTATAATTTATCCCCTCTTACTCAACCGTAACGGCTTTTGCTAAATTTCTTGGCTGATCTACATCACAGCCACGAAGTTTTGCAATATGATAAGATAATAATTGTAAAGGAATCGTTGTTATTAAAGGGCTTAAAAAGTGTTCAGTTGCAGGAACTTTGATAATATGATCGGCAATTTTATTCATATTAATGTCATCGTCTGTTACAATTGCTATTAATTTCCCTGAACGTGCTTTAATTTCTTGTGCATTTGCGAGTATTTTTTCATATTTAGACTTATTAGTAGCAATAATAATTGTAGGCATATCCTTGTCAATTAAAGCAATTGGACCGTGCTTCATTTCGGCTGCAGGGTAACCTTCTGCATGGATATAGGATATTTCTTTTAATTTTAATGCACCTTCTAAAGCAACAGGAAAGCTAATGCCTCTTCCTAGATATAAAAAGTTTTTAGAATCTTGATAAAGTTTTGCTAATTGCTGGGTTTGCTTACTTGTATTATCTAGAGTAAGTTGTATTTTATTACTGATAGAAAATAATTCTTTAGTTATAGAGGTAAATTCAGATTCTGAAATAGTTTTTTTCAATTTAGCAATTGATAAAGCAATTAGTATTAATACAGTCACTTGTGATGTAAATGATTTTGTTGAAGCTACACCAATTTCAGGCCCAGCATGTGTATATGTTCCAACTCCAGTTTCACGTGCAATTGACGACCCAACTACATTGCAAATCCCATATACAAGTGCACCCTTTTTTTTAGCTAAATTCACTGCTGATAATGTATCTGCAGTTTCACCTGATTGAGAGATAGCAATGACAATATCTTTATTTGAAATTAAAGGATCTCGATATAAAAATTCAGATGCATATTCCACTTCTACAGGTATTTTAGCAATTCCTTCAATTAAGTATTCTCCTACTAATCCGGCATGCCACGAAGTTCCACAGGCAATAATTGTTATTTTATGTGTTGCTTTAAATGCTTCAGTATTTTCATTGAGCCCTCTAATTTTTACAAAATTGAAATCTGGTGAGATTCTTCCCCTCAGAGTTTCTAGTATTGCTTTTGGCTGTTCATATATTTCTTTTAGCATAAAGGTTTCAAAATTACCTTTTTCAATTTGACTTAACTCAAGAGTTAATTTTTCTATATATGGAGTTTTTAATTCATTTGATATAGTTCTAATTTCTAAATTATTTCGACTAATTTCTGCAATTTCATTATCATTGAGATATATGACATCCTTTGTATATTCAATAAAAGGACTAGGATCTGATGCTACAAAAAATTCATTTTCACCAACACCAATTAATAATGGACTTCCTTTTTTTGCTACAACTAATTTATCTGGATCTTCTAAATTTATAATTGCAATTGCATAAGCTCCTACAATTTGTGATAATGCTAATTGAACTGCTTTAAATAAGCTAATTTTTTCATTTTTTTTAACATCTTCAATGAGATTAATAAGCACTTCTGTGTCAGTTTCACTTTTGAATATATAACCCCGATTTTGTAATCCTTCTTTTATAACATTATAATTTTCTATAATACCATTATGAATAATTGCTAATTTTTTATCCATTGATAGATGCGGATGTGCATTTTCATTGGAAGGTGAGCCGTGAGTTGCCCAACGAGTATGACCAATACCTATATTAGAAAATAAATTATCTGGTGTATTTTTTTTTAATTCTTTAACTTTTCCGGCTTTTTTAATAACATTCAGCTTATTATTAATATAAGCAATGCCAGCTGAATCATAACCTCTATATTCTAGCCTTTTAAGTCCTGAAATAATAATAGGGATTGCATTTTCGTCCCCATTATATGCAACTATACCGCACATTAATTATTTTCTTTTATTAGGATCAATTCAAGATTGATATTGGATTTATTTAGAAGCACCCTATCTGCATTTGAATTGTTATAAGCTGTATATAATTTAAGTTGGAGGGCATCTTCTTCTTCGGAGTTTATTATATCGGTAATGAGATTAGATATATTAAATGTATATGTATTATTTATAGAGTCAAGTACAGCCCCTGTGTTAGTTTCAGCATCAATTAGCAATGCATTGGGTAATGGGAAAGATCCGTTCTCTTCATCAACAGATATGGTTAATTCTGCATTATTTACAGCAATATAACCTTCGTTATGTAAACTATTTAATCCTTCAATTTCAATTGTGCTCATAACACCTCCCATAGATTGTAATAAAAACAATGTAGAGTCATTTATTACTGCACTATTTGCATAATCGTGGGTAAAATAATTTAATTTCTTTTGTGATCCTATTTCAAAATTTACGGTATCAATAATACCTTCTAAATTTACATATTCAATTTGTAAAAATGCAGAGTCGCTAGCTGTATCAAAATACATAATACCACCGTTGGTGGATGTGACGGGTGAAACATCAAGTTTAAATCCATTGAAAGCATTTAAAAAGCTTTCATTATTTTCAAGATCGGCTGGATTCAAATTTAAAATCTCATTTAGTCCAAAGCCTGTCTCAGTGAGGTTTATTTGAAGGCTATTATTTGACTGGATATCATATAGTTGTGTAGTAGTGGAGTAAATAAGTGAAGATAAGAAGTTAGTTGCATTAGCTGTTGTATCAATATTTACAATATTTTCATTTAGTTGATGTACATTAATTATAAATTCTATGCTTGACGAGTTTAAATTAGTTTCTCCATAGAAATTTTCGTATGGGATATTTAAAAAGATATTTTCAATATTTTGAGCATTAAAATTCATACTATTTGCAGGTAATTTTACTTGAAATGAAAAAGCTGCATTTGTTTGGCCAAAATATGGGTCTAAATAAGAGCCAAGCAAACTCTTTAAACCAAGTGCAGAAACACTGTCATCGATTTCCGATGTTATTTTCATATCTATATCTCCATCATAGTTCTCCACAATGTATTTGCCATTATTAATAATATTATCTCCAATTAAACTTTCTTCATTTTGACATGAGAATAGTGTGAAGACAAATAATAAACAAATAATAAGATGAGAGAAATAATGAATTAACATAGGATTAAACTAATTCTTCAGAAAAAAAATTTTGATAAAATTCATAATACTCACTAAAGTCTTCTGCATTTAATAACGGAATATTATGTTTCAAGCATCCATCAATAATATTATTGTTTTTATAACTCTTTTCAAATATAACACCATCAGAAAATTGAGCAGCAATTTCATTTAAGTTCTCTGCATTAGGAGAGGAGCAAAGATTAAGAAAATCACCACTGAAACCATCAAATTTTAATTTATCTATCAACACTTTATCTAAGCTTCCTTTAAAGCCATCCATTTGCAGGGAAGATAAAATTTTAGATTTACTGAATACAGGGTGGTTGGAGTATATTTTTGAACCATCATCATCTTCAGCGACTTTTAGATACAGAGGCAATAAACTTGTAAACCAGCCATGGCAGTGAATAATATCAGGACTCCAGCCTAGCATTTGAAGAGTTTCCAAAACACCTCTACAGAAGAAAATCATTCTTTCATCATTATCTTTTACTAGAGATTGATCTTTTTCATGAAGAGTCACTTTTCTTTGAAAATACTCATCATTATCGATAAAGTAAACCTGTAAGCGAGCCTGTGGAATAGATGCAACCTTTACAATCAAAGGTTGGTCAATATCATTTACAACGATATTAACTCCGGAGAGTCTAATAACTTCGTGTAGTTGGTGTCTTCGTTCATTCACACACCCGTATTTAGGCATAAATAAACGAACTTCTACATCTTTATTTTTTTTTATAATTTTTGCTAAATCAAGAATATCTTGACCAAAACTTCCCTCTGTATAGGGTGAAATTTCCTGAGAAACAATTAGAATTCTTTTCTGCATCTACAATCTTACTTTAATTAGGAACCGCAAATTTAATAAAAATTAAACTCTTTTTAAAACAATAACATGCATTTTAGTAATATATTGCGAAAGTATTATTGGAAATTATAAATAACATATCATTACTTCGTAAAACTATCTCTGAAGTCAAGGAGAGCAATAAAAGTATTGGCTTTGTCCCAACTATGGGTTCTTTGCATCAAGGTCATCTTTCGTTATTTAAAAAATCAGTTTTAGAAAATGACTATACTATTTGTTCTATATATGTAAATCCAACACAATTCAATAATAGTCAAGATTTCGAAACATATCCAAGAACAAACAATAAAGATGTAGAATTATTAAATTCAATTAACTGTGATTTATTGTTTTTACCTACAGACAGAGAAATGTATCCTGAAGATGAAAGAAGTAAAGATTATAGATTTACTGAAAAGATTAATTTATTAGAGGGTGAAAAAAGGCCAGGTCATTTTTTAGGTGTTATCACAATTGTACATAAATTATTTTCTTTAGTTCAACCAAATAAAGCTTATTTTGGTGAAAAAGATTATCAACAATTATGGATAATTAAATTATTTACAAAAGAATTTAAATTACCTATAAAAATTATATCGTGCCCAACGATAAGGGGCGAAAATGGATTAGCTTTGAGTTCGAGAAATAATAATTTATCTTGCTCTGAAAAAAAAGATGCTGGTAAACTTTTTGAAGCATTAGTTTTTTTTAAAACGGAATTAGAGAAAATTAAATATAATTCGAGTTATTGTACACCATTGAGTTTAATTAATACAAAGAAAAATGCACTTGCAAGTATTAAAAAAAATCCTTTGATAAAGTTAGATTATTTTGAGGTAATTGATGAAGAAAATTTTAGTTTTGCTAATGATATAAATTATGATAGAAATTATAGAATTTTAATAGCGGCATACATAGGTGAAATTCGCCTCATTGATAATATGTCGTTACAATAAGATAAAATTAATATGTTGATTCAAATATTGAAATCTAAAATTCATAGAGTCAAAGTTACACAAGCAGATGTAGACTACATCGGTAGTGTTACTATTGATCCTGTTTTAATGAAAGCAGCTAATTTGGTGGCCGGTGAAAAAGTTCAAATCTTAAATGTTTCTAACGGTGAACGATTAGAAACATATGTAATTAAAGGTGAAAGAAAAGGAGAAATTGGTATTAATGGTCCTGCAGCTTTAAAAATTTTTGTTGGTGATATTATTATTATAGTTTCGTATGCTTTAGTTAATCAAAAAGATGCAGACACATATAAGCCTACTATTGTTTTTCCAAATGAGTTAGATAATTCAATTATATAGGAATGAAACAACTCTTCACATATCTTAAACCATTTTTTTTTCTTGGATTTGGTTTATTATTGCTATTTATTGCATTCAATGGAATTAATTTAAATGATTTTTCTATTGCATTAAAAACTATTCCTTTTAAATGGGTTTTTTTATCAATGTTATTTGGGTATTTAGCTTATGTCTTTAGAGGACTTCGATGGTTTTTGTTGATACGCCCACTGGGTTTTAGGCCCAAAATTTTTGATTTAGTAAATGCTATTGCATTCGGCTATTTATTTAATTCTTTCATTCCTAGAAGTGGTGAGATAGTTAGATGTACTGCATTAAATAAAGTTTCGGATATTCCTGTTTCCAAATTATTTGGCCATGTTCTTCTAGAAAGATTGATTGATTTTATTTTACTAGCTATATGCATATTAGCATCTATTGTTTTAAACTATAAAGATTTTATGAGCTTTGCTTCATTGTTCTCTATTCCTAAGAATATTGGATTATATGTAATTTTATTTATAGTAGTTATTTTTTTTTCTTTTTTTATAATAAAGAACAACCTTAAATCTGATCAGTTAGTAAAAATACAATTATTTATTCAGGGAATTAAAACAGGATTTTTATCGATAAAAGAAATTCCCAATAAATTATTATTTTTTAGTTATACTGTATTAATTTGGATATGCTACTTGTTGATGACAATTATATGTTTTTATTGTTTTACAGAAACTAAAGATTTAAATCTTGGCCAAGGTTTGTTTATATTAGTAGCCGGGGGATTAGGCATGGTAGTTCCTACACCTACTGGAATTGGATCATATCATTATTTAGTGATTCAAGCCTTAATAGCTCTTAATATTAGTCGAGAAATTGCACAATTTTTTGCTATTATTGTACATAGTTCTCAAGCTGTAATGATATTAGTTGCTGGGTTCGTAGCAATGGTTTTTTTATATAGAAAAAAAATAAATAAAATTAATGAGTAAATTAAGATATTACTGTCAAAGTTGCGGAAATGAAACCCCTAAGTGGCAAGGTAAGTGTCCTGCTTGTAAGGAATGGAATACTATAATAGAAGAACCAAAGATAAACAGTAAAAGTAAGCAAAATGTTGGATTAAGTTCTTTAAATAATTCTCCTACTTTAATTCAAAATGTATCTAATAATGCTACTACATATAGAAAAACTACAGATAATGAATTAAATAATGTACTTGGAGGCGGCATTGTAGATGGTTCAATTATTTTGTTAGCCGGTGAACCAGGTGTAGGAAAATCTACATTATTGTTGCAGATGGCATTATTAGATCAAAAAAATATATTATATGTCTCTGGAGAAGAGGCAATAACTCAAATTAAAATTAGGGCTGATAGAATTGGTATAAAGAATAAAACCTGTCATTTATACAGTGAGACTTCAACACAAAAAATTCTAAATCACTGTATGAGAAATATCAATCAATATGATTTAATCATAATTGATTCTATTCAAACTTTACACAGCGATATTATTGAAGCTTCAGTTGGATCAATTAGTCAAATTAAACAATGTTGTTCAGAGTTATTAAAATTTGGTAAAGAAGCTAATATTCCAATTATGCTAATTGGTCATATAACTAAAGAAGGGCAAATAGCAGGTCCAAAAATTTTAGAGCATATGGTTGATGTTGTATTGCATTTTGAAGGTGAAAAAACTCACTTATACAGACTGTTAAGAGCTAGAAAAAATAGATTTGGTTCGACCTCAAAAGTTGGTGTGTATGAAATGGTAGATTCAGGTTTACAACCAGTTTTAAATCCCTCTACTATATTAATAAATGAAAGAATTAGTGAGTTAAGCGGTACTGCAATATCATCTACATTTGAAGGTCAAAAAACATTTTTAGTTGAGGTGCAGGCCTTGGTTACTCCAGCTGTATATGGAACTCCCCAAAGGTCATCAAATGGATTTAATTTGAAAAGATTAAATATGCTTTTGGCCGTATTAGAAAAAAAATGTGGTTTTAAATTAAGTTCTCAAGATGTTTTTTTAAATATTGCAGGTGGAATTAAGGTTTCTGACCCATCTATGGATTTAGGAGTTGTTGCATCCATTTTATCTTCCAATTTAGATATCTCAATTGATTCAACAATTTGTTTTAGTGGCGAAGTAGGTTTGAATGGTGAAATAAGGCCAATACCTAGAATAGAAAATCACATTCAAGAGGCTGATAGAATAGGTTTTAAAACCATGGTGATATCATCATATAATAAAATAAATTTTAACAAGTTTAAGATTAAAATAATAGAGTGTGCAAAAGTAATAGATGTACATGAGTTTTTATTAAAATTGTAAATTCATTTTCTCAAACTACTTTTTGTATTATTTCTTTGCTATTTTTTAGTATATTTGTCTCCAACCATTTTACAGATTTAAATACTCAAAGATGAAAAGACATATTTTTTTTCTAGTGGTAATGTTACTTTTTACTGCTTTTTCGTTTGCTCAAAGTGTTCAGGATGAAATTATTCCTAGAAGCGGAACACGTATTGTTATGGAAGAAGCTCTTAAAGATCCTGAAAAAAAACAAATTTTAGATCAATTAGAAATATTTACACAGGAGTTTATTTCCAACATAGATAATCATAGAATGGGTGGACCATATATTATTCCACTTGTTGTACATGTAATTCATGATTATGAAGATGAAAATATTAGTTATGAACAAGTTGATTATGCTCTTTCTAGAATGAATGAAGACTTTCAAGGACTCAATGATGATTTATCAGAAGTTGTTGATTCATTTACTAGTGTTATTGGTTTCCCAAATTTTGAATTTCGTCTTGCTACAAAAGATCCAGACGGAAATTGCACATACGGTGTAAACAGAGTAGCATCTCCATGGGCTGTAAATTCAGAAACACAAAGGACAATGTCGATTGCAAATTGGGATGACAAAAAATATATTAATATTTATATTGTTAGATCTTTTGAGGAAAGTATGAGTTCAGCTGCTGCATATGCAGTTAAGCCTGGTAGTGGAGGTGATAATGGTGATTATATTTTCTTTAGATATGATTATTTTGGTGATTGGAATTTTAATAATGATTCACCTGGTAATAACCAGTATAGAAGACATGTTCCTACCCATGAAATGGGACACTTTATGAATTTAGATCATCCATGGGGGGGTAATAACGATGCTGCACAAGAAGATAATTGTGCACTTGATGATGGAGTAGAAGATACTCCAGAAACAATTGGAACAATTGGTGAGTGTAATTTAGAACAAGCTACTTGTGACGGTTCATTAGATAATGTTCAAAATTTCATGGAATACTCTAATTGTATTTGTATGTTTACTCAAGGTCAAGCAGATAGAATGTTAGCAGCAGCAAATAGTTTAGCAGGTAATCGATGGTATTTATGGCAAGAGGAGAATTTAATTGCTACTGGTACTGATGACGAAAGTTTTACTAATGACCCTTATGCTGATTGTGCACCAATACCAGATTTTAAGGTTGGTACAGAGTTAGGTTGTTCAGGAACATCTATAAGTTTTGAAAATTTTACATACAATTATCGTGATACGGAAATTACATATAGCTGGAGTTTTGACGGAGCTACTCCCTCTGAATCTAACTCTGAAAACCCTGTGGTTCAGTATCAAGAGCCAGGTACATATAGTGTTATATTAACGGCTTGTAAGGACGATAATTGCAATACACTTGTTAAAGAAAATGCTGTTACTATATTATCTCAAATGGATGTCACCTTAGCTGAAGGTTTATCACAAGGATTTGAATCAGCTACATTTCCAGATATGGTTTCAGAAGTTTGGTGGGGAGGAGTGAATCACGGTGAACAACACTGGGAAAGAACAGAACTAGCATCCAGTGAAGGTGTAGCAGCTATGAAGATAAAAAGTCAGAATTATAATTATAATCGTGAAGCACATTCATTTTCAACACCAGAATTAAATCTTTCTGAATTCACAACAAGTAGTGGAGATCCGCTAATGCTGTGCTTCGATATTGCATATGCAAAAAGATTACCATATGATGCTGTTTCATTTAATGAACAAGGGGGTGTTGAGGATGTTTTTTCAATTCACAATGATGCATTAATTGTATCCTATAAAGGTTGTGATAATGATGCTCAATGGTCAGAGCGACCTTGGATTTCTACAAGAGCAGGACAAGAAGGTGCATTTCCAAGTCAGCAGCAATCATTATTTACAGTATTTGCATCTGATAGCATCTCTGGCACAGTAGATACAGATGGAGATGGAGAGTTTGACTCAAATTATAAAATACATTTTAACTCATTTGTGCCACAACCTGGTTCAGGGTATTATCATTATAAGAATAATCCTGAAGGTGAATGGGGTCAACGTTGTATAACTATTCAACAATTAGCAGGTGATGATGCAGCAGTTATTAAATTTGATTTTATAGGAACTGGTCAGGATATGTTTGATTTGCATTGGGTTGATGATGGTGTTAGTAATTTAGGAGAATTAATTACAGCTACTTCTATAGGTGGAAATTGGTTATATCTTGATAATATTCTTATCGGTAATCAATCTCAGATTCAACAAGTTGAAAGTGTTTCTAGAACTTATGAAATAGAAAATTTAAGTGTTACACCAAACCCTTCTTCAAATAATGCAGCATTTATTTCATTTGAAACATTAAATGATTCGGATGTTACAATTTCAATATCTAGCTTTTTAGGGTTAAACATTGGTAGAATTAACATGAGTTTATTAAAGGGTCGTCACCAGTTTCAATTATCAGATTTATTTAACTTACCTGCTAAAGGATCATTTGTTGTAGTAGTTGAAGGTCTTGATTCTCGTCTAGCAGAGATTGTTATTATCAGGTAAATTAATATGTTTAAATTTTTTAAGAAAATGAAAAAAATTCTATTCACAGTTATGTTTTCATTTTCAATTTTGAATGGTTTTTCCCAAATAGATAGATGTTCAACAGAAAAAATGGTTCAGAAGCAAATAGATTTGCATCCTGACAAAAAGCTAGCTCTTAATCAATTAGAGTTATTTACTAATAGTTTTATTGCAAACTTAAGGAATGGTAGATTAGTCGATAGTAATTATATTATACCTGTTGTAGTACATGTTATACATAATTATGGTGATGAACGAATTAATGAAGATCAAATTGCTTCTGCTCTTAAGAGTATGTGTGATGATTTTAATATGAGAAATGATGATTTTATTAATGCGGATGGAGAATTTGTACATTCTATTGCTAACAATAATGACACAGTAATAATTAATGTTCCTGAAAATTTTGAAAGTAGTGATATTGATTGGGTAGTTGAAAATGAATCTTCTGTTTTAAAAAATGATACTATTTGTAGTCTTAATAATGGTCTTGAAACAGTCTATTTAATTGCCGATGATATAGGTAATACTCGTTTTGCTGGCGGTATAATTAAGTTTTTACTCGAAGATGAAATTATAGACCAAGGGGTTATTGCAAAAATTATAACCACTGAAGCAAGGGGTTTTGAAGATATTGCAGCCAATTTAGGAATTGAATTTAGATTAGCCACAAAAGATCCAGATGGAAATTGTACTACAGGAATAACTTATCATCAATCAACTCTTACATATAATGGAGGTGAGAATGTAAAAGATGATACATACTGGGATAATAGTAAGTATTTAAATATTTGGACTGTAGCTAATGTTGCTAGTGGAGCTGCAGCATATGCCTATTATCCCGGATCTGCTCCAACAAATCATGAAGGTATTTTATGTCAACATGATTATTTTGGCACAACAGGCACCTCAAGTAACAGTAATTGGCGACGTCATACAATGAGCCACGAGGCGGGGCATTATTTTAATTTAGCACATCCCTGGGGAAGTACAAATGATTCTGCATTAGATGATAATTGTAATAGCGATGATAGTGTTGATGATACTCCTAATACTGTTGGTGCATCAGGTTGTCTATCTTGGCAATCTCAAATATCTTGTGAAAGTTTAGATAATGTAGCAAATATTATGGATTATACTAATTGTGCTTATATGCTTACACAGGGACAAAAAGAACGAGTATTAGCAGCTTTATACTCTACCTCTGGAGCAAGAAATAATCTGTGGTCAGAGTCAAATTTGGAAGCGACAGGTACTAATGATGAGTATTATTTGTCAGACCCATATGAAAGCTGTAGGCCGATTGCTGATTTTATGGTTGTTGGGGATGCCATAGGGGCTTTAGGAATAGATGATGGCTTTAATGTTTCGTTTCAAGATATGAGCTACAATGTTCCGGAAAGTGATATGTCTTATGAATGGTTTTTCCCAGGGGCAGAGCCGTCAACTTCAACAGAAAAAAATCCCACAGTAACATATTTAACATCAGGTCAACACGATGTTACTTTAAATGTTTATAATAGTAGTGGAAGTTCTGAATTAGTGAAGCAAAAATGTATTGTAGTTTTGGACCAAACATCCGCACCATTTAGTGAAGACTTCGAAAGTGAAGAGTTTCCACTTAATACATCTATTAATAAGCCAAGTTGGTATATTTTAGACAACTATCCAACTGAGCTTAATTGGGAAAAATCAACTGCAGGTTCATATGAGGGTGAGCAATCCATTAGAATTAGAAGTAAGAGTTTTAGTCCAGGATTAACTAATATAAAACAACAAATATATAGTCCTGAAATAAATTGTAGTGATATAGTTAATGATAATAATAATCCATTTGGAGTTTATTTTAATATTGCTTATGCTAAAAGGTTACCATATCAAGATCAAGAAGGAAATAGTATAATTAAAGATCAGTTAACTATATCAAGAAAACATGCTAATCAAGACTTTATGGTTAGAGCAACTTATAATGTAGAAGACCTTATAGGATTGAATCAAAAAATATATTTCAATGACTATGTGCCAGAGTCGGAAGATTGGCATGAACAATTTGTTAATTTAGGCTCTTCCGCAGGACAAGAAAGTGTTATTATTCGTTTTGAATTTACAGGTAGAGGATATTTATCTGCAGACACTGTAGTTTTCACAAATAATGGAGGACAGTACATAGGTAATAATGTGGGAGGCAATTGGCTATATATTGATAATTTTCGAATCGGAAATTTAACAGACACACTTGGTAGATTTGATTCTAACACAGTTTATGATAATAGAATTTTCGATCTCTTTGGGAGAGAATATATGAATAAATCATTATTAAAAACGGGAGTGTATATTCAAAACAAAAAATTATTTTTCATAAGAGAAGACAACTATTAAATGAATTTTAAAAAAGTGTTTTTATTTTTAGTATTATTATGCAACTTAATTTTTGCTCAAAACACAAAATTATGTGGTACAGATTTTGTAATGCAAAAATATCGCAATACACCTCATTTTAAATCTGAACAATTAAAAATACTTAATAATAATAATAATTTATCTCAAAATCCTAAAATTATTCCTCTTGTATTTCATATTATTCATAATGGTGATTCAATAGGTGAGGATGAAAATATTTCTATTGATCAAATTAATGATGCGGTAAGTATTCTCAATGAGGACTATAATATTTTAAATGAGGATTTAAATAATGTAGTAGAATCATTTGAAAATATAATTGGTGATGTTAATGTAGAATATAGGCTTGCTAGATTAGATCCAAACGGAAATTGCACAAATGGCATTAATAGAGTGTTTTCATCTCTAGGCAATCAAGCAAATGATTGTGTAAAAGAGGTGATTTCATGGGATGACACTAAATATGTAAATATTTGGGTGGTCGAAGAAATTGATAGTGATATTGGTGCAGCAGCTTACACTTATTTACCTGGATCATTATGGGGCGATGAAGTTGAAGGGATAATTATTAACCATGAGTATGTTGGTAGTATAGGCTCATCAAATAACACACCTTATAAACGACATACATTGAGTCATGAATTTGGACATTATTTTAATTTAGAACACACTTGGGGCTGGGGGACAAATGGAGATTTAGATAATTGTTCATATGATGATGGTGTTGATGACACCCCTAATACAGTTGGAGCTTATTCCACATGTAATTTGTCGCAGCAAAGCTGTGGAAGCTTAGATAATATTCAAAATTTTATGGATTATTCATCTTGCACCTGTATGTTTACTAGCGATCAAGTAATTAGAATGCAAAATTGTTTAAATTCTTCAGTATCTTCAAGAAATAATTTATGGACTAATAATAATTTATGGGAAACAGGCACACATGATAATTATGATAATTCTGCTTGTTTACCTAATGTAGATTTTTTCTTATCAGAAGTCGATAGAATATGTATTAACTCTCCAATTAAATTTATAAATAATACTGAGGGGATTGATAATAATACAAGTTTTGCTTGGTCATTTATTGGCAACGAAAATTTATTTTCATCTGAAAAAAATCCAACTATAATTTTTTCTAGTCCTGGAGAATATCAAGTTACTTTAAGTGTTGTTAATGATATTGGTGAAAGTAGTTTGACGAAGACTTTTAATATCTATAATGCTGAAATGAATCTTAATGAAAGCTTTCAAAATACACAATTTCCAAATAATCCAAATCCAAGTTTAACATGGTCTATAGAATCTCCAGAAAGTGAAACATCTTGGACAAGAAGTCCAATTTCATCAACATCAGAAACCGGTTCAGTAAGAATACGAAGTAGATATTTTGATTGTTATCAAAAACATTCTCTCTATACACCTACTTTAAATTTAAGTAATTTCGGTTTAGGTGTAGGTGAACCATTAAAGCTATATTTTGACCTTGCTTATGGAAAGAGAAATAATCAAACTAACGATTTATTGCAAATATCATTTTCAAAGGACTGTGGTAAAACTTGGCAGGTGAGGGCATCTTGGGATACTGAAGAATTAATTTCTATTAATACAGGAAATGTTGGTAATAATTTTACACCTAACAGTAGTGAGTGGGTTGAAAAGATTGTTAATATCCAGTCTGCCGCAGAGGAGAGTGATGTGATAATAAAATTTGAATTTAGTGGCAACAGAGGCACATATTTGTATATTGACAATGTTAGATTAGACGGTGAGTGGATTAATATTGATGAAACAAACACCATAGAGAATATTCAAATAATCAAACGACTTGATATGTTAGGTCGGGAAAATAATAGTTCAAAATTTTACATTAATATTTATAATGATGGAAGTGTACAAAAATATTATGAAGTTTATTAATTTTTTTATTTTGTGTTTATTTTTGATGTATTCTTGTACTAAACAAGAGGAATCAATAATTTATTCTACGGAATGTATTGATTGTATACAATATGAATATCAACATGCTTATAATGATACATTTTTTACTGCAGTGTTAGATTCCGCAACATACTGTATCGGTGATTCAGTATTTAACTATACTTTTGCTAATATAACTGATTATTTACAAGTACTAGATGAAGAGTTATTAAATTATATGACTGATAATGGTTATTGTAATTTTATAATAGATACTACTACTATTATTGATTAATCATTATATATGAAATATGTTTTTATTACAAATATTAATTATTTTGATTTAACAAATATTGAAAGCATTCTAAAAACAAATCAAATAGATTTTTATATAAAATCTCCGTTCTCATCATCTGTATTAGCTGGTTGGGCTAATCCGGCTTATTCATTTAATGAAAAGATGCTATTTGTTAATGAATTAAAAGTAGATAAGGCTAAAAAAATATTAGAAAAATATATAAATGATCATAATCAATGATTTACTTTTTCTTTAATTATGATACTTTTTAATTAACAGTAAATTATAGTTTTTAATTTGTGTTATATTATTTTTACGAAAAAATAAATTATGATTTTAACAACTACAGAACAAATTCCTGATAGGGAAATATCAGAAATTTTAGGAATAGCAAGAGGAAGTACTGTAAGAACAAGAAATGTAGGTAGAGATGTTTTTGCAAGTCTTAAACATCTTATCGGTGGAGAAATTAGTGAATATACAAAATTACAAGCCGAATCTAGAGAACAAGCTATTGAGAGAATGAAACAAGATGCAGTTATGTTGGGAGCAGATGCTATTGTAAATATTAGATTAACAACTTCAGTGGTAATGCAGGGTGCTGCTGAAATTTTAGCATACGGAACTGCTGTAAAATTAAAACAATGAATTCAGTATTAATTATACTTTTTTTTATTTTAATGCTATATCTTATTGCTAAAAGAATAGAAGAAAAGAAAGAAGAAAATTTTGAAAATAGAGATAACTAATAATAATTTTATAATAGTTAAGGTATTTTTCCTTTTTTTGATTTCCCCTTTTTTTCTATTATCTCAAGAAAAATTTTTTTTCGATAGTGCTAATCCCTTTTCTTTCAAAGATATTATTGTTAATCTTGATAATCAAAAACACCAACGGGTTTTTGGTATTTTAAAAATGCCTATTGATTTTAATACTCAAAATCAGTATCCATTAGTTATTGCTGTTGCTGGGAGTAATGGTTGGGCCTCTCATCATTACGATTATTTAAAAACATATAGAGAGAATGGAATTGCGACATTTGAATTATGTAGTTTTCAAAGTAGAGGTATAAAAACAACAGTTGGAAATCAAGTGAGTGTCACCACAGCAATGATGATTTTAGATAGTTTTAGAGCACTTGAAGCTCTACAAAATCATCCTAATATACATGCCGATAAAATAGCTATTACTGGTTGGAGCTTGGGAGGTGGTGTGTCTCTTTTTTCAGCCTGGGAGCCACTAAAAAAAGCTATAAATCCCAGCATAGATTTTGCAGCCCATTTAGCCTTATATCCACCATGTATTGTGGTACCAGATGTTTTAGAGTTTGGAGATACACCTATTCATATATTAATAGGTGAACTAGATAATTGGACTCCTGCAGAAGCCTGTTTAAGTCTTGTAAGTAAGTTAAAAAATAATACTAATATTGATATTACAATATATCCAAATGCACATCATTCATTTGATAGAGACACATTATTATCAATTAAGAAAAATGGATACATTTTGGAGGATTGCAGATTTAGAATGAATGCAAAAGGGGAGGTATTAATGAATTTTTTAAATTTTCCTATGACCACACCATTACTTCAAAAAATAGGTCTTTCTATGTGTGCTAGAAGAGGCCCTACTTATGGTGGGAATAGTGTTGCAAGAGTAAATGCCTTAAGCTTTTCTAAAAATTTTATGATTGAGCATCTCTTTTAAACTAAAATTGTTCAATTTGTTTTTTTGTTAATTTTCCGTTTAACCAAATTTTACTAATATCTGCATTATATTTTTTGTAAAAATTAATTGCGGGATTATTCCAATCTAAAACTTGCCAACACATACCATTAAGATTTAATTTTTTACAAATTTTAATAGTTGCATTAAATAATTCTTTTCCAACACCCTGTCTTCTGTATTCTTTTTTTACAATAAAATCTTCTAAAAATAAAAATTTACCCTTCCATGTTGAATACCGTATCCAATAAAAAGACATGCCAATAATTTCAGTATCTTTTTCAGCAACTAGAAAATAATAGTTTGGATATTCATTAAAGCCATCATTTTCTAATTCTTTGATAGTGATTGAAACTTCATCTAGAGCATTTTCATATTTTGCTAATTCTTTGATTAATCCCAGAACAAAGGGTAAATCTTTTTTTTTGCCTTTTCGAATTATTAACATAATTACAGTTATATTTAATTAATATGATATTGTCAAAAATAAAAAAACATTTGTCTATTTTCTGTATTAGATTAAATCAAAAAAGAGAATTAAACAAAATCAAAGAAGAGAAAAATCCTTATTTAAATATTATAGTAAAATCTTTTTTAGAGGTTAAATTAAACAAAAAATTAAATGACCATTTAGAAGTATTTAAATTATGTGAGCGATATAGAAAAAATCTCTTAAAAGATGATAGAATTATTACATATGAAATATTTGGTTTGTCCAAAAAAATTAAAGTAAAGGAAATCTGTAAAAAAGCTACATCATCTCCTATATGGGCACAATTTCTATATCTAATTATAGATAAATTATCTACACCATTTGTATTAGAAATTGGAACTAATTTAGGTGTTTCGGGCACATATATTTTGAGTGCAATAAAAAATAAAAAAAATAGTTTTTTTATTACGATGGAAGGTGTGCCTGCTTTATGTAAGATAGCTCAATCTCAATTTAGTTCGATTGCATCCAAAAAAAAATTTCAGATTATTCAAGGATTATACAATAATACTTTTCCAAAACTAATTGCTCAAAATTTAAATTTCAATATTTTATTTATTGATGGCAATCATCGTAAAAATGATACTTTGTATTATTTTAATTCATTAATATCTAATAAAGAGCTTCAATGTATTATGATATTTGATGATATTAATTGGAGTGCTGAAATGCAAGAATGTTGGTCGATTATCAGGAAAAACCCAATTGTTAGCTATTCTATTAATTATTATAAATGGGGCATAATTATTATTGATCAATCAACATCAAAGTTTCATCAACATTTTTATTTTCATTTAGATTATTGATATTTAATTTTTCACACACATCAACATTATTGTTACTATATTTGTTCACTATTATTTTTAACTAACTCATTTTAAAATGAAAAATACACAAGAATTTATTACATCAATTTTAGCTGTAGGCTTTTTATCATATTTAATCTTTTTTGCTATCGACTCAAAGCATATCAATTCAAATTATGAATACCAGTTAGTTGAAGACGACCCACTTAATACAATGATTTATACTCTTGATAATGGCTTAACAATTTATATGTCTGTTAATCAAGATGAACCACGTATTCAGACAAATATTGCTGTTAATACTGGGAGCAAGCAAGATCCATCTGATGCCACTGGTTTAGCACATTATTTAGAGCATATGTTGTTTAAAGGGACATCCCAAATTGGGACTATTAATTGGGAAGATGAATCAAAAGAATTAAAAAAAATTTCAGATTTATATGAAAAAAGAAGAACAATTTTTAACACAGAAGATAGAAATTTTATTTATCAGCAAATTGACAGTATTTCAGGAGTTGCTGCTCAATATGCTGTAGCTAATGAATATGATAAAATGATAAGTTCATTAGGTGCTAAGGGCACTAATGCATATACTTCTTTGGAAAGAACTGTTTATATTAATGATATCCCTTCTAATGAACTTGAAAAATGGTTAATGATTGAATCTGAAAGATTTAGCGAATTAGTACTTAGATTATTTCATACTGAATTAGAAACTGTTTATGAAGAATTTAACCGTGGTCAGGATAATGACTGGAGATTAGCATGGTATTCTATGATGAAAGCATTATTTAAAAAACATCAATATGGTACTCAAACTACAATCGGAGAAAGTGATCATTTAAAAAATCCTTCGATGGAAAAAATCCATAAATATTTTAATGAAAAATATGTTCCAAATAATATGGCAATTATTCTATCAGGTGATTTAGATCCAGACAAAACAGTCCAATTAATTGAAAAGTATTTTGGGAAATATCGATATAAAGAAGTACCAACATTTGAAGTATCTAAAGAAGACCCTATTACAGAACCTGAAGAAATTACAGTTATAGGAAGTACATCTGAATGGGTAGATATTGGATTTAGACTACCGGGTGTTGAAACAGATGATATGTATATATTACCGCTATTAGATGCAATCTTATCTAATGGAAAAGCAGGACTAATTGATTTGAATTTGATTAAGTCACAAAAAATATTAAGTGGTTATTCGCAATATATGATTGCTAAAGATTATTCTTTTTTTAAATTACATGGGCAGCCTAGACAGGGACAATCTTTAGAGCAAGTTAAAGAATTATTGTTAAATGAATTAAATAGAATTAAAAATGGTCAATTTGATGATTGGATGTTATCGGCAATAATTAAGAATTTCAAATTAGATGATCAAAAGAGGAATGAGTCAAACAGTTATAGAGCTCGAAAGATGACAAATGCTTTTATTCTTGATCAGAATTGGGCAACAGTTGTTAATCAAAATAACAAGCTAACTAATTTATCTAAAAGCGATATTGTAAAATTTGCAAATAAGTACTTTGATAATAATTATATATTATTGAATAAATTGAATGGAACACCAAATAGTATTAAAGTACAAAAACCTAAAATCACAACCGTACCTTTAAATAGGGATACTTCTTCTAAATTTGCATTAGATCTTAATAAGATTCCTTCACAACGAATGCAACCTATATTTAATAATTTTGATGCAGATGTTATAAAATTTGAATTAAATAATAATATACCTGCTTACTATGTTAAAAATACTACAAATGAAATTTTTTCACTTAGTTATGTTTTAGATATGGGTAAGTTTAGTGACAAAGAACTTGCTTTAGCTATAAATTATTTAGAGTACTTAGGAACAGAAAAATACAATGCTAATCAAATTGAGCAGGAAATGTTTAAGTTAGGATTAAGTTATAGTGTATATGTATCAAATGAAAGGATATATGTTCAATTATCTGGTTTGGAGGAATCTTTAGAAGAAGGTATTATATTATTTGAACATATTTTGTCAGGTGTTATTCCTAATCAACAAGTTTATGATAATATGGTTTTAGATATTATTCGTGATCGTCAAGACACAAAGTTATCTAAATGGAGTATTTTGTCAGGAATGCGCTCGTATGCAAAATATGGTTCTAAAAACCCTTTTAATAATATAATAAGTATTAAAGATTTAAAATCAATAGATGTTAATAAATTGACTGATAAAATTAAAAATTTAACAAAATTTGAGCATTACATTTATTATTACGGTCGTAGAAATTTGTCTGAAATTAAAACAATACTAAACAAGTATCATTATTCTTCTGAAATAAGTAAGCCTCTGTTATCCCCTATACTTTTTAATGAGTTAGATAATGTAACTAATAAAGTTTATTTTATAGATTATGATATGGTACAGTCAGAGATTACATTGATGTCAAAAGGCCCATTATATAATATGCAATTAATTCCTTATGGAAAATTGTTTAATGAGTATTTTGGAAGCGGATTATCTTCAATTATTTTTCAAGAAATTCGTGAGTCGAAAGCACTTGCTTATTCTGCTTGGTCATCTTTTTCAACACCAATTAATAAAGAGAATTCTCATTATATTACTGCTTATCTAGGCACTCAAGTTGACAAGTTGGATGAAGCTACTAGTGCTATATTAGCATTGATGAATAATATGCCTAAGTCAGTTGGTCAGTTTCAAGATGCTAAAATAGCAGCACTTAAAAAAATTGAAACATCCAGAACAAAGAGATCACGATTGTTTTGGGAATATATCTTAGCAAAAGAAAGGGGTGTGGATTATGATATAAATAAGACAATATATCCCTTGTTAGAAAATATTGATTATAGTGATTTAAAATCTTTTTTTGATAAAAATATTAAAGATAGAAATTACACCTTTTTAGTTATAGGCAATAAAGATGATATTAATCATAATTCATTAAAGAAATTAGGTGATTATCAAGAACTCACGTTAGAGAATATATTTGGCTATTAGTTAATTTTTTTTGGATAGTAATTTTTAAATTTTTTTTTCAATTTTTCAACTTTTGGATTAATAATAATTGAGCAGTATGGTTGGTTAGAATTAAGTTGAAAATAATTTTGGTGGTATTCTTCTGCTTTATAAAAATTTTCAAATTTTATTAAATTAGTCTTTATATTTTCATAAATTTTTTGAAATTCTAAATCTTCAATATATTTTTTACATTGATTTTTTTCCTCATTATTGAGATAAAAGATAGCAGATTGATATTGTGGTCCAATATCATTTCCTTGGCGATTTAATTGTGTAGGGTCATGACTATAAAAAAATACTGCAAGCAATATGTCGTAAGAAATTATTTTAGGATTATATGCAATTTTACATACTTCTACATGTTTAGTTTTTCCCGTCGAAACGTCCTTATAATTAGCTGTTGATGATTCTCCACCGCTATATCCACTTACGACACTTTCTACACCTTTTAAATTTTGAAATACAGCTTCAATACACCAAAAGCAACCCCCACCCAGGTAAGCATATTGTGTGTTATTGTTTTGAGTTAGCATATTAAGTAAGAATATTATAATTAATAAAAGTTTCATAAAATTTAGAAAAGTAAAAAGCGGAATATTTTTTAATTATTCCGCTTTTTAGTGGTGCTACCAGGATTCGAACCAGGGACACAAGGATTTTCAGTCCTTTGCTCTACCAACTGAGCTATAGCACCATACATAGGTTTGCAAATATAATATCTATTTATTAACAAACATAGTCCTTCATTTTATAAATTTGTTTCACATTTAAAAATATAATTACCATGAATCTTGTATTAGATGTCGGAAACACAAGCACAAAACTAGCCCTTTTTGCTAAAAATACAATAATTGAGTTTATAGTTATTAATAATTTCTCAATCCCATACTTAAGAGAATACATAGAAAATAGACAAGATATTAAATATCTGTATTATTCAAATACATCTTTAAGTAGGAAAGACATTGGTAATCTTTGTGAGGAATTAGATGTAAAATATAGTGATATAAATCATACATCTAAATTGCCAATTAAAATTTCATATTCTACCCCGGAAACTTTAGGTTCTGATAGAATTGCACTTGCTTGCGGAGCTGCTCAGCAGTATAGCGGCAATAATTTAATTATAGATTTTGGCACATGTATTACATATGATTTAGTTTTAGGAAATGAATACATTGGCGGACAAATTAGTCCGGGTCTTGATATGAGACTAAATGCATTGAATTATTATACAGAGAATTTGCCAAAAATAGTGTTTAAGACACCAAATGTTTATATTGGTAATTCAACATCAAATAGTATATTAGTAGGAGTATACGAAGGAATTATATTTGAGGTTAATGGAATAATAGAAAAGTATAAATTACGTTATCCTAATATAAATATTATTACAACTGGCGGTGCAGCAAAAATTTTTAATAAAAAAATAAAAAACATAAATTTTTTTGATTCACATTTGTTAATGCACGGTATAAATTATATTATTGCAACCAATGAACAATTATAAATTCTTATTTTTTGTCTGTTTATTTGTGATTTTTTCAGTAAAAGCTCAGATTAATACATATTCACCATACTCATATTATGGTTACGGTGTGCTCCATAGTTCTACCAATACCCATAATGTAGCTATGGGGGGAATGGGACTGTCCATTGCAGATAATCAGTATTTAAATTATTTAAATCCAGCTTCTTATAGTTTTTTAGATAAAACATCGTTTGAATTTGGTTTTAGGACATCTTATATTAAAATGAGTCAAGGTAATTTGTCACAAAAAAACTTTACAAGTGGATTATCAAATATTGGCTTAGGGTTTCCATTGTCAAGTAATATTGGGATATCCGTAGCATTATTACCTTATAGTAGTGTTGGTTATGATTTAACAACGCAATCCAACTTAACAACTAGCAACAATAATATTCAAACTAGTTATAATTATAAAGGTTCAGGGGGCTTAAATAAATTATTGTTTGGCTTTGCTTATAGTATTACTGATGGAATAATGAATAATTTTTCTTTTGGGACAAATTTAAATTATTTATTTGGCTCAATTGAAAGAGAGGTTATTGTGTTTTCAGATAATTCTAATTTATATTTTCGAGATAAGCAAGATAATATTTCAAATGGATTGAGTATAGAAATAAGTGGATTATATACTAAATTAATAAATACTAAAAAATCAAAAAATTATAAATTAAATGGTGCATTTAAATTTTCACCATCTAGCAAGATTAAATCTAATCGCAATATTTTGCAGGCAACTTTTGCTGGCCCTATATATTATCCAGATCAGGCCAGTATTATTTTACAGGAAAACAATGTTCAAAATAATAGTAAATTTCCTTTAACATATTCATTAGGAGTTAGTTTACAGGATCAAAACAATTGGTTAATAGGTTTAGATTATAATGCACAATCTGCCTATGTAAATAATCAAGAGGCAACAATCTCCTCTGATATTATGAGGAATAGAAAAGAATATATTATAGGCGGTTTCTTTACACCAAATAAAGATGATATTTATAATTATTTCAATACAATTAAATATAGATTAGGTGTTTCATACGCTTCAGGTTATTTGGATTTGGGCATGATTCATAATAATGAGTCTGAAAAATTAAAAGATTTTTCATTTAGTTTTGGCTTCTCATTACCAGTAAAAAAATCTCTTTCAACGGCTAATGTAGCATTTAAATATGGTGTACTTGGTAGTAATCAAAATCAAGATTCAATTAAAGAAAATTATTTTAATATTTATTTATCAATGACATTAAATGAAAAATGGTTTAATAAAAGAAAAATACAATAAATGAATAGATTTACTAAAATAATTATAAATATGAGGCAATATTATCTGATAATTATTGTTTTTCTACCACTTTTAGTGGGTGCACAGGAAAATGATTTAAGTAGCGTTAATGAATTTCAATTTTCTTCAGTACTCAATCCTGTGAATGTGGGAAAACATGGTTTAGATACTGTAAAGTGCGAAGAAAGTTTAACCATTTATAATGAATTTTATAAACAAAAGAATTATGACTCTGCTGCTAAATCCTGGTTATACTTATTTCAAAACGCACCCAAGCGAACTAAAAATATATATATACATGGTGCAACAATGTATAAGAATTTTATTAAATCAGAAAACGATAGCTTAAAAAGAGAATTGCTAATAGATAATTTATTAAGTATTTATGACCAGCGAAATAAATTTTATCCTGGACAGGAAGGTAAGGTGTTAGGATTAAAAGGTTCTGATTTATATAAATACAGAAAAACTAATATCTCTAGTCTAGAGCAAGCTTATAATATTTTGTCGGAATCTACATCTATTGACAAAGAAAAATCATCTGCTCGTGCTTTAAATTATTATTTTGTATCTGCGGCAAAACTAACTTCTAAAAAAATATTAAATAAAGAAGATTTAATTGGTTTATTTTCGGATGTTTCAACTATAATTGATTATAAAGAAGCTGAGATATCTCAAATTAATTTTGATTTACAGCAAAAAGAATCATTAAATCGAAAAGAAGAAAAAATAATTAGTAATAATGTGAAAGAATTAAAAACATTAAATGATGTTCGTGCTAATATGGAAAAAACTTTAGCACCTCATGTGACATGTGATAAATTAATAGCATTATATGAAGCAAAATTCGAAGAAAAGCAAATTGATTTTAATTGGCTAGAAAGAGCTGCACAGTTATTAAAAAAGGGAGACTGTATCGATAGCGAGATTTATTTTAAAATTGCAGCAAAGCTTTACGAGTCTAATCCCACTCCAAAGTCAGCATTTTATATGGGATATTTATCGTTGAAGCAAGAAGATTATTCATCTGCAATTAGTTATTTTACTCAGGCAGTTACTGATGAAGAAAATAATATAAAAAAAGCGGATTACTTATTATATGTAGCTAAAACATATGCAGCAATGGGTATGAATAATAAGGCTAAAAAAAATGCATTAGAAGCGAAGAATAATAGATCTGGATGGGGTGCACCATTTATATTAATTGGAGATTTGTATGCTCAAACTTCTAGGGATTGTGGCCAGAATACTGGTAATTTAACAAATGATGAATTCAGTAAACGAGTTGGTTATTGGGCTGCAATAGAAAAATATCAATATGCTAAAATGATTGATTTATCCTGTGCACAAGAATCCGATCAGAAAATTAAAAAATATATTAATCAAGCACCTGATAGAACCTCTACTTTCCAAATGATTGGTCTAGACCAGTCAATGTATAAAATTGAATGCTGGTATGTTGAAACCGTAAAAAATCCACATTTTTCTGAATAGTATAATTATATATTTATGAAAAGTATTTATTTGTTGGTTTTCACTTTTATATTAGGTCCAGGGTGTATAAATAAGAGTGAAAACATTAACTTAATATACTCTGATTCCCTCATTTCTGATTATGGCTTAGGTCTAGAAATGAATTATTATTTTGATGGTGATTTAGAATTTAAATTAATTGCTCAAGAAATACAGGAGTTAAAATATCCAGTTGAAAAAAATGTATTTCCAAATGGTGTTAAGGTCCTTGTTTTTAATAAAAATTTTGATACTATTGCTAAAATTAACTCAGATTTTGCAGTTCAAAAAAAAGAAGAAAAATTAGTTGAATTAAGTAATAATGTCTTTCTTATTAATGAAAAAAATGAACAGTTAAGCACAGAGAAATTGTTTTGGAATAGCGAAGAAAAAAAAATATATACTGATAGTTTCGTAACTATTACAACTGATAATGAAATAATTATGGGTTATGGTTTTTCAGCTAATCAATCATTCTCTAACTATTCTTTATTAAATATCACTGGAACTATCTATTTATAGTAAGTAAATTAAATTGTTCTTATATTTAACATATTGATTTAATTGTATTAAATGTCTACGACTTACATTATTATTTTATTGACATTAGTTTTATCAGCCTTCTTTTCAGGTATGGAAATTGCATTTGTTTCTTCAAATAAATTAAAAATTTTCCTTGACAAAGAACAAGGAAGCTTAGCCAATAATATAGTTTCAAAATTCACAGAAAATCCGACAAATTTTATTATTTCTATGCTTATAGGAAATAATATTGCATTAGTTATTTATGGTATTTATATGGCTAATTTATTAGAGCCAATAATTGAAGAATACATTATCTCCATTCCTTTTATTGTATTGTTAATTCAAGTTGTTATATCTTCTTTTCTAGTTTTACTAGTTGCAGAGTTTTTACCAAAAGTAATTTTTTCTATATTTCCAAATCGCTTATTAAAATTGTTTGCTATACCAGCAATCTTGGTTGTAAAAGTTTTATTACCGTTTTCAATATTGATTAGTATTATTTCCAATTTCCTAATGAACTTATTCTTTTCAAAATCAACTAAAGATGAAAAACTCGTTTTCAACCGATATGATTTAGATGAATACTTAGAAGAACATAATGAAATCACCAAAAACTCTAAGAAAGGTATAGATCCTGAAGTTGAGATTCTTCAAAATGCATTAGACTTTTCTAATGTTAAAGTCAGAGATTGTATGGTGCCAAGAACTGACATAGTGGGTATAAGTATAGATGATACAATTAGTAATTTACGTAAAAAATTTATCCACACAGGACATTCTAAAATTTTAGTATATAAAGATAATTTAGATAGTATTGTTGCATATGTTCATTCGTATGAATTATTTAAAAATCCACAAAAAATAAATGATATATTGTTGCCGATTTCTTTGATTCCTGAGAGTGTTTTAGCTCAAGATGCATTGGATAAATTATTAAAAGATAGACGTAGTGTAGCTTTAATTGTCGATGAGTATGGAGGTACATCAGGTTTAGTATGTGTTGAAGATATTATTGAAGAGCTAGTTGGTGAAATAGAGGATGAGCATGATGAAATTATTTTTAATGGAAGGCAAATCAGTGTAAATAAATATCACTTATTAGGTAAGCAAAAACTGGAGGAGTTATCAAAACTTTATGACTTAGAATTTCAGAATACTGACGAATATGACACTTTAAGTGGATTTATTATTAGTAATATTGGAAGAATACCAAAGAATCAAGAAATTATTAACATTTATAATTATGAATTTAGAATTTTAAAAATCAATGACAATTTTATAGAGGAAGTAATTCTTTGTGTCCTTTAGAATAATAGTTGTATATTCGTATCCCAAATTTTTATGATATGACATTAAATGATATAAGAAATAAGTCCGGATTAGTAATTTTCGCTATTGGTTTAGCTCTTTTAGGTTTTTTACTTATGGATTCGGGAGAATCATTATCTACAAATTCACAGAAAAATAGAAACATCTTATTAAAAGTAAATAAAGAAGAAGTAACATTTACTGAATTTGAACAGGAATTAGAGCAAAATATTAATGTAAAATTTACTAATAGTATTGGAGCTGTTAATATAGATGAATCTCAAAGGGCTAATGAAAGAGATTTATTGTGGGACCAAAAAGTTGAACAAATTTTGTTTTCAGAAAAATTTGATCAATCTGGTATTTTAGTAGGAGATTCCGAGGCTTGGGATTTAATATCAGGTGAGTTTACTGGTAATCAAGCTCAATTATTTGGGTATTTTTTTCGAGATCAATCTGAAACAGGAGAATGGAATCAATATGATCCTGAAATGATTCAGAATTGGATTGAGTTAGGAGCTGATAATCCACAGTGGTTTAGATATAAGTTCTTTCGTGATAATACAATAAGAGAAAGAGAGGTTTCCAAGTACTTTAATGCGGTTAAAAAGGGTTTATATGCTACTAAGATTGATGCTGCAATACATTATAAAGATCAAGTTGAGTCATGCTCAGGTCAGTATATATATATTCCAATAAATAAGCAAGCTAATAATACTGTTGTTACTGACAAAGAGGTTAATAATTATTATAAAAATCATAAATCTGAGTTTGAAAATTCACCCAATAGATCAATAAACTATTTTGTATTTAATATGAAAGCTAGTGATTCAGATAAGAATAACATTAGGAAAGAGATGTTAGCTTTAATTCAAGATAAAAAAGTATTTAATAAGCGAGCTAATTTAGAAGAAATCAGTCCTGGCTTTAGGAATACAGACAATATTGAAGGTTTTATCAATCAATATGGGGATAATAAATATCAATTAACTGTTATTTCTAAGTCAGAATATGGAGATCTTATCAAAGATCGAAAAATTGAAGATGATATTATTCAACCGTATTTTGAACGAAATTTATGTAGAATGGCAAAAATAGTTAATTCTACTAAAGATAGTATTAGTATTGTGTATTTGGATCGTGAAGTTTATGCAAGCGATAATACTTTAAATGAGATTTATTCCACAGTGTATGATCTTATTCAAAATAATAATAGAGTTGAAGATGTAGAAGTATTTGCAAAAGAAAATAATATTTCGCCTAGGCAAGTCATTTTGGAGAAAATGGATAAATCTGTACCTGGTCTTGACACAGATAGTAGACAGATTATTCGTTGGGCATTCAATGATGAAACAAACTTAAATGAGCCAAAGTTTTTTGAATTAAAAGATAAATATATTATTGCAGTATTGTCATTGATTTCAGAAAGTGACATAAAAGCTATTGAATTAGTATATAATGAAATTAAGTCAGTAATTAAAAAGAAAAAAGCAGTTGATGTCATTTTTGAAGAAGTAAATAATTTAAACTATATAGATATTAACAAATATGCTAGCCACTTTAATGTGAAAATTAAAGAGATTGATAATCTTACTATTAAAACAGATGTTTTTGGAAATGAAGGTTATCAGCCTGGTATTATTGGAGCTTTTATGGGCTCTAATAGTAACACATCTAAACCAATCAAATCTGAAAATGGTGTGTTTATATTTAATAAGACAGTTGTAAATGCTGTTAATTATCCTTCAAATCTTTTGAGTTATCAGAAATTAATCAAGAATGACTATAATGCAAAAGTTGATTTACTCTTAGTAGATGCTCTTAAGGATGATAAGAAAATTATAGATAATAGATTTAATTTTTATTAAAATCTTTCTATTCTATAGGTATCTAGCTTAATAAATGTGAACAATAGCATAGAAAATGCTATCATTGAAGATCCTCCCGCACTTATAAACGGTAAAGGAATCCCTATAACAGGCATTAACCCAATTGTCATACTTATATTGATAATAATATGCCCAAAAAAAATTGAACCTACACAATAACCGAAAATTCTACTAAATCTAGATGTTTGTTTTTCGCTTAGTAAGAATATGCGTATAATAAGGATACTAAATAATACGATAATAAATATACTACCTAAAAACCCAAATTCTTCTCCAATTGTACAAAATATAAAATCAGTATTTTGTTCTGGCACAAAATTAAATTTTGTTTGTGTGCCCTTTAAATAACCTTTACCCAAAAAACCACCCGAACCAATTGCGATTAATGATTGATTTAAATTATAACCAGAACCTAGATCGTTTTTTTCTTTTCCAAGAATTATATCAATTCGTTCTTTTTGATGTGGTTGTAATATATTTTCATAGCTATAATTTATACTACTTATGACAGTTAAACCTAAAATAGAAAAAATTAGTATTGGTATAAATTTTTGTTTGTATTTTTTAAGCAGGTATGCTAAAATAGTAGAACAAATCATTAAAAATATCACAGCACTATTTGCTCCCTGGATGATTGTCAATAGAGATAGTATAGCTATAAAAATAATACTAAGAATATATCTCAAAGGAAGACCCTCTCTAAAAAAAACAATTAATAAAGATCCATAAATAAGTGCTGATCCAGCATCAGGTTGCATTAGTATTAACAGACACGGAATTAAAATAAAGCAACTTATTTTCATTAAATCTTTTAAATTTTTTAAATAGATATTTTTATTATGAATAAATTTAGATACTATTAAAATAGTTCCAAATTTTGCGAATTCAGCGGGCTGTAAGCCAAACTTACCAAAATCAAACCATGCTTTAGCACCACCTACTTCTTTACCTATCATTAGTACTAGTATTAAGCTAAATACGGATAAAAAATATGCTAAATATGCTAGGTGTAGAATTATTCGCACATCTATTAATAGAATAAAAATATTAATGGCTAAGGCAAGTATGATAAAAAATATCTGCTTACCTAATAAGGTGTTTATTGATAAAAAATGCAATCCTAAATTAGGATTATAGCTACTAGAATAAATACTTAAACAACCTATACTAATTAATAGTATATATATTAAAACACTTATCCAATCTATACTATATTCTTTAAATCTATTCATTGAAATAATTTATTTTTTTCTCTATCATCTGTGATTCTAAGTTTATTCTGCTTATTTTTTTATTAATATATTGTTCAATGCAAAGGCTACCAATTGGAACAGCGGTTTCACTTCCCCATCCCCCATTTTCTACATATATTGCTATTGCAATAACGGGGTTTATTTTAGGTGCAAATGCAATAAATATTGAATGGTCTTCGCCATGAGGATTTTGGGCAGTTCCAGTTTTACCACATATTATTACGTCATTTAATTTACCTGATTTTGCAGTTCCAAATTTACCATCAATAGCGGTCTGCATTCCATAAATTACAGGACTGAAATATTTTGAATCAACAGAGCAATAATATTTTTTATTAAAATCTAAATAATTTATATCCATAATAGAGTCATGAATTTGTTTTATAATATGTGGTGTTTTATAATAACCTCGATTTGCTATTATTGCAGCAAGATTTGTCATTTGAAGTGGAGTCATAAGGATAGCATCTTGACCAATACCTAATGAAATACAGGTAGATGCTCCCCATCTTTTTGAGCCATATAGTTTATTATAATAAGCATCTGTGGGAATAAATCCATGTTTTTTAATATAGAAATCGTTTTCAAATATTTTATTTAATCCAAATGATTCAACATGTTTTGCCCATTTGTTTAAACCCTTTGAAGGTGTAGATTCTTTATTAATTATATTTGAAAATGTTGAGCAAAAATATGCATTACAAGATTGTGCAATAGATTGTCTTAAATTTAGAGGAGACTTATGTTTATGGCAGCCAATATTCAAAATAGATTTATAATTCCATCCTTTATTACATTGAAATAATGTGCCGGTAGTAATCACTTCTTCTTCTAGGCCTATTAATGCATTTATCAATTTAAATATTGATCCCGGAGGATATGAGGCAGTAATTGCCCTGTCATATAAAGGTTTATCAGGATCTATATATAATTTTCTAAAGTTAGTTGCTCTATGTTGTCCAATAAATAAACTAGGATCATAGGTTGGACTTGATACCAAACATAAGATTTCACCGCTTTTCGGTTCAATTGCTACAATACTACCTCTTTTATTAGACATAATTTTTTCCGCATATTTTTGTAGTTCAATATCAATTGTTAATGTTATATCTGTACCTGCTTTTGATAAAGTATCATATCTACCATCTTCAAATTTACCTTGATATTTACCAAATACGTCAACAATTTTTCTTTCTACCCCTTTTTCACCTTTTAAAATATCCTCATAAATTCTTTCAATACCGGTTATTCCAATTAGGTCTTCATGGTCATATTCAGGTTTATTTTTAAGCTGTCTGGAATTAATCTGACCGATATAACCAAATATATTTCCGCCTGCTTTTTGAAGATATTCTCTCACATATTTTGGTTGTGCATAAAATCCTTTAAATAAATGTAATTTTTCTTGAATATTAGCAAATTGTACTTTGTTGATATTTTGTATAAATATAGATGGTTTATAATGTGAATATCTCTGAGCTTTTTTGATTTTTTTTTCCAATTCTAAATTGGAAATATTAAAGATATTACAGAGTAATGCTGTGTCAATATTACTTTCCAATTGATAAGGAGTAATCATAATATCATGTGCACGTGCATTTGAAACAAGTAATTTATTATTTCTATCATAAACCCATCCTCTTTCTGGGTAGTCTACAATTTTTCTTATAATATTATTTTCAGCAGATAACTTATAACTTTTATCCAAAATTTGGATAAAAAATAGTTTAATTAATATAAATAGAAAGCATAAACATATTAAGCCAATAATTGCATATATTCGATGGGAATAAAAGTCATAATATTTCATATTCTATTAGCACTAAATAGTTTGTGTATAATAAATAAAACGAATGTAAAAAGACTACTTATAAATGTTATTTCGATTATAGAAAAAATATCGTTTAAAGACCATCTTTCTAGAAAGAATAGAATAAAGTGATGTATAATAATAAAGATAAATGCCTTTGGTAAAAATAAATTTATTGGTAGATTATTTATATCTAGGTCATCTTCTGTCTTTGTATGTATAATTTTAGATGACCATATAATTCGTATATAAGCAATTGTTACACTTGCAAATGAATGTATTCCATATGAATTTGAAAAAATATCTATAACAAGACCAATTAGGAAACTTAATATAAGTATTCCAGCATTTGATGTTTTATTAGGAATTGAGAGAATAAAAATTAAATAATAATATGGATTAATATATCCACTTAGTTGAATATTATTTAAAATAATGATTTGAATAAAAATTGCCCAAAAAAATAACTTCACATTCTTAAATTTATAGATTTTTTTCAAGTATTTCTCGTTCTGATTGGAATTTAGAATCTATTATATAAACAAATTCAATATTGGTAAAATCAACAAATAAATCAACACAAATATTTAAAAAGTTTGTGTTTTTTTCATTTTCATAGTTTAATACTTTTCCTATTTTAATATCTTCAGGGAGTATGTTTGAATATCCGCTGGTGATTATTGTATCGCCTTTTTTAATATTTGCATGTTTAGGTATATCATGTAGTTGCATTACTTTTGGATTTCTTCCATCCCAGCTTAAAGTCCCATAGTGTCCGCTATTATTAATCTTTGCACTAATCATAAGATCAATATGAAGGAGACTTATAATAGTACTAAAATTATTGCTAATTGTGTGGGTAATACCAATTAGGTGATTATTGCTATCTATTACACCCATATTACTTTTCACACTGTCGATAGATCCAGAAGTTATTGTTATATAATTTTTTTTTTTATTCCAAGAGTTTTTTATGATTTTCCCTTGTATAATATTAATAGAATCAGTACTTATTTGTATTTTTTCACTATTCATCAAACTTTTAATTTGATTATTTAATTGTATATTTTTTTTAAATAGTTCTTGATTAGATTGGTTTAAATTGATATTTTTTGATCTTAGAGAGAAGTATTCTGTAATTAATTTTTCTTTTAGAAAAAATTTTGATCTTATTTCTGTGATTTTTTTTGAATAATGGGATTCGGCAACAAAACTATTTGATGTAATCATTTTCAATGAAACTATTGCTAAAAAAAAGAATAGGAGAAATACATGATTTTTTATCAGTATTTGAAGAATTCTACTCATATATTTACCTCATTAAAACACCATCATATTGTTCAATATTTTTCAGTGCGATACCTGTTCCTCTAACAACAGCTCTCAATGGATCTTCACCAACATAAACCGGTAGGTCAGTTTTATTTTTTATTCTTGCATCTAAACCACGTAACATAGCTCCACCACCTGCAAGATAAATTCCACTATTGTAAATATCTGCTGCTAATTCAGGAGGTGTCATCGCAAGAGCTTGCATTATAGCATCCTCTATTTGTTTTATGGAGGCATCTAGTGCTCGTGCAATTTCTTTATATGAAACTTTTACAGCTTTAGGTTTCCCTGTTGTTTGATCTCTTCCCTGAACTTCCCAGTCATCTGGAATTTCTTTGTCGGTGTTTTCTAAATTCTCAAGTGCAGATCCTACTTCAATTTTTATTCTTTCAGCAGAACGTTCTCCGATGACTAAGTTATGACTTTTTCTCATGAAGTATTCAATATCTGATGTGAAAATATCTCCAGCTACTTTTATGGATTTATCTTTTACAATACCTCCTAAAGATAAAACAGCAATTTCTGTCGTTCCTCCTCCAATGTCAATAATCATATTTCCGCGCGGTTCTTGAACTTCAATGCCCATTCCTATTGCCGCAGCCATAGGCTCGTGAATTAAATAAACTTCTTTAGCACCAGAAATTTCTGCAGAATCTCTTACAGCTCTCTTTTCTACCTCTGTAATTCCTGAAGGAATACAAATAACCATTCTTAAAGAAGGTGACCATAATTTATTTTGTAGTGAAGGGATGCTTTTAATAAACTCTTTTATCATTTGTTCTGCTGCATCAAAATCTGCAATTACACCATCTTTCAGTGGGCGATTTGTTTCAATTCCTTTATGAGCTTTACCATGCATTTGTTGTGCTTTTTTGCCAACTGCAATGACTTTACCTGTTCTTAGCTCTGTTGCAACTATTGATGGTTCATCAACAATAACTTTGTCATTATGTATAATTAAAGTATTTGCTGTCCCTAAATCAATAGCAATGTCCTCGGTAAAAAAATCTAATATTCTCACAATTTTTAATGTTTAAAGTGTCTATTTCCAGTAAATATCATAGCCATTTCATTTTGATTACAATAATCAATTGATAATTGATCATTTTTTGAGCCCCCAGGCTGAATAACGGCATTGATGCCTTCTTTTTTAGCAATTTCCACACAATCAGGAAAAGGAAAAAAAGCATCAGATGCCATCACAGCTCCCTCCAAAGAAAACCCAAAGCTCTTTGCCTTCAAAATAGCTTGTTTCAATGCATCAATCCTAGAAGTTTGTCCGCACCCCGAACCAATTAGTTGATTATTTTTAGCTAGTACAATTGCATTTGATTTTGTGTGTTTACATATTTTACTAGCAAATATTAAATCGGTCATTTGGTGTTTAGACACATCTATTTTAGATACTGTATTCAAATTAATTTCATCGGATATTAAATCTTTTTTTTGACAAAGTACTCCATTTAAAACTGTTCGAAATGACATACTTTCTAATTTAGTATTTTTTTTCTTTAAAATAATGCGGTTTTTTTTAATTTTTAATAATTCTAGTGCTTCTTCTGAAAAACTTGGTGATATTAAAACTTCAAAAAATAGCTGATTGATTTTTTTGGCTAGTTGTATATTAATTTTTTGATTAGTTATGAGCACTCCTCCAAATGCAGAAATTGGATCACCTTGTAAGGCCTGATCCCATGCCATTTCTAAATTATTATTTGAAGCAAATCCGCAGGCATTATTATGTTTTAGTATACCGAAAGATGGCTCTTTAAACTCATTGATTAATTCGACGGCAGAATCAATATCTAATAAATTATTATAAGACAATTGTTTACCATTAAGCTGATCAAATAATAATTCTAAATTCCCATAATACCTGCCCTCTTGATGAGGGTTCTCACCATATCTTAATTTGTGAGAGTCATTAATAACATAATTAAATTTATGTGGTAAATTATTGTTTGTGTCGTCTTTTAAATTAAAATATGTGGATATAGCATTTTCATAATTTAGAGTTACATTGAATGCTTTTTTAGCGAAAATAAATCGATCATTAATTTCACTAAATCCATTTTTTTCATTAATTAAATCGATAGCATTTTGAAATTCATTTATAGATGGAACAACTAAAGTATTTTTATAATTTTTTGCTGCTGCTCGGATTAATGAGACACCTCCAATATCAATTTTTTCAATAATTTCATTATGTGAAGATTTGTTCAATATAGTTTCTTCAAATGGATAAAGATCAACTATAACCATATCAATTTTTGAAATATTGAATTTATTTAAATCTTCAGAATCTAGATTGTTACTATCTCTTGATAGAATTCCTCCAAATATTTTTGGATGGAGTGTTTTAACTCTTCCACCTAAAATAGATGGATATTCAGTTATATCCTCAACTGATGTAACATTTATGTCATTATCTTCGATAAATTTTTTTGTACCGCCGGTTGAAATGATTTCAATTTGGTGTTTTTTCAATGTTCCTAGTATATCGGACAATGATGATTTATTAAAAACTGATATGAGAACTTTGTTTATTTTTTTCATTCTTTATTATGAGTTTATAGCCACTACTTCTTTAATTTTATCAGGAAATGTATCTTTTAATAAAGTTTCTATTCCATTTTTTAAAGTTATTTGTGATGAGGGACAGCCACTACATGCACCTTTTAAAAATACTTTTATAATTCCATCATCACATGAAATAAGTTCAATATCACCGCCATCCATTTGGATATTAGCTTTAATACTAGTATTAATAATATTTTCTACTTCTATGTAAAAGTTAGATTTGTTTTTTTTGGTATTTGATTTAACTGTATTGATGTATCTTTCCTTACAAACTTGTGTGTTATTATTTAGTTTTTCTTGAATAAAAATTCTAATATGATTTGTAATTTCCATCCATTCAACTGTATCGTGTTTTTTTATTGAAATATAGTTATTAGATATAAAAATCTCTTTTACAAACGGTAATGAAAATATACTTTCAAGTAATGGCCAACCTTTTGTCTCTTCAATATTACGAGCTTCTTTTGAATTATTAGTTAAATTTTTATTTGCAACAAATTTCATAACACTAGGGTTTGGTGTTGATTCAGAATATATTACAAATGGGGTTTTACTTATCATAATATGTAATTATAAAATAATTATAATAGATTTTAAAATATGTTTAGTTAAGTTAATAATAATTTTAAGAAAAGATATTTACTTCCTTGAGAATTATTTCAGTTGGAAAGAATAATTGTGTTTTTTTTTGAAAATTTTCAGTATAATCAGAAACATAAAAATTATGTTTTGGTGAATTATGATTATTTGAATTCAATAAATTTTTAGTTTTCAATTTCATATAGACTTCATATCCAATATATTTTAAAGTATTAAGTATTATTATTTTCTTTTTGTAGTGTGTTGCAATTTTTGATTGAATCATTGGATAATGAGTGCATCCTAAAATTAGAGAATCGATATTTTTCAAATTTTTATGTGACAAATATGATTCAATAATTCCTTTTTTGTACAATTGATTATCATCTTCCTCTATTAAGCTTGCTAGCAAAGGAGTTGCTAATGAAAACACATTAACATCTGATCTTTTTTTTTCAATTGAAGTTTTATAGATGTCAGTTTTGATTGTAGCTAATGTTCCAATAACACCAATATTTTTTATAGATTTATTATTTATCACTTCTTTGACCACTGGGTCAATCACATTAAACAGTAGACATTTACTAGATACTTTTTTTTTAAGTAATTTATATGAAATAGCCGATGCACTATTACATGCAATTATAATAGCTTTACATTTTTTCTTTATAAGAAAATCTACTATTTTCTCACTATAGTTTAGTATTTTATTTGATGATTTATTGCCGTAAGGAAGATGTTGAATATCCCCGAAATAAATTAATTTTTCATTAGGTAGAACTTTATTTATAGCATGCGCTACAGTAAGTCCACCAATGCCTGAATCAAATATTCCTATAGGGTTATCTCGATGCAAAATCAGTATGTAATTCTATAAGTTAAGTTTTTTCTTAACTAAAAGGGTTACATCATAAGTGTCGTTTTTGTAAACTACCCCTCCCTGTAATCCAACAAGGTCAAATATATATGCATATTCATTTTCTTTTGCTACTTCGTCAATTGCATTTTGAATTTTTGTTAAAATTGGTTCAAACAATTCAGCTTGTTTCATTTGAATACTTTGTTCGGCAGATTGTTCAAATAACATAATTCTTTCTTGTAAGTTTTCTAAGCTCTTTAGTTTATCATTCCTCACGGCTTCATTCATGTTCTCTTGATTAATTTGAAAATCTTTTTGTTGTGATTCAAATTCTTGCATCATAATTTGTCCTTGTTCTTGAAGGCCCTCTAGCTCTTCTTGTAATGCTAATTGTGCAGTTGCTGCTTCAGGCATTGCATTTAGAATTTCTTGAGAATTTACATGGCCAAATAATTGTTGACCAAATGTTGTCATACTAATTAATAAAATTGTAATTATTGAAATAAATTTAAGTTTCATTGTATAAAGTTTTTTTAATATTAATAACCTAGTTTTTTAAGTACTTCATCACTTTTATCTAATTCGTCATTAGAAAATAACATAATTAAGTCAGATGACTTGTCAAATATGATGTCGTATTTTCCCTCTTCTGCGAAATTTGCAATCGCTTTATAAATTAAATCTTGTATTGGTCGAATTAGTTGATCTTGTTTTTGATACAATTCTCCCTCTGGCCCAAATCTTTGTTTAGTAATTAATTTAATTTCTTGCTCTTTTTGAATAATTTGTTCTTCTCTATTTCTTTTAGTTTCTTCAGGAAGTAAGTATTGTTCTGCTTGATATTTACGATATAGTCGGGCTATCTCCTCTTTTAGTAAATCTAATTCTTCCTCCCATTCTATTGATAATTTGCTAAGTTCCTCTTGAGCAGTATTAAATTCAGGGATATTTTCTAAAATGTACTTACTGTCTACATAAACAATATTTTGTCCATATATTGATAAGGAAGTGAACATAATAAAAATGATAAATAACTTTTTCATAATTTTGAGCAAATTTATATAAATTAAAATTGTTGACCAATTGTAAATTGTGGAACCCATCCACTTTTTGTTCCTGTTTGATCTACTGTGTCAAATCCATAACCAAAATCTATCCCCATCACCCCAAACATAGGCATAAAAATTCGTAGTCCTACCCCTAATGATCTTTTAACTTCAAATGGCTTAAAGTAATTTATATCTTCCCAAGCATTTGCTCCTTCTGCAAAACAAAGTGCATATATTGTGGTAGTAGGATTTAAAGAGATTGGATATCGAAATTCAAATACATATTTACTATAAACAGGCATACCAGGATAATCACTAAGTATATATGAATTAGGATAGCTTAATAAGTATTGACTATCATATCCTCTGACACTAACATTCTCTCTTCCAAACAATGAATATCCGTGAGACAGTATATCGCCTCCAACATAAAATCGACCAAATGGAGGTATACCAATATCGTTATTGTAGCTAGACATGAATCCAAACTCAAATCTTGTTTTTAAAACTAAATTTCCAACAATAGAACTATACCATTCTCCACTTGTTTTAATTTTATAATACTCTAGTAATTTAAATTTTTTATTATCATCCATATTTGCATAATCTTTATTAGATGAAAATAGAGAATAAGGAGGTGTTAATTCTAAACCTATAGAAAAAGTAGAGCCGGAACGAGGATAAATCGGATTAAAAACTGAATTCCTTTTTAAAGTAGAAGCAATATTAACATCAGTTTGAATACCATTTAATCCCTGCGGAATACCTCCTCCCATCCATTCTTCTGTGTCGTATCTATTAATATTAAAAGTATTGTGAAGAGTAAAATAATCATCAGGCCATTTAAGTCGCTTACCAAGTCCTATACTGAATCCAATCATCTCCATTCTAGACTGTAAAGATATTGTATCATTTTCCACTACTGAAGTATATTGAGTAGGGGTATTTTGCGAATAAAAGAATGATGATGTAAATGAGTTAGGTTTTTTACCACCTAGCCAAGGTTCTTGAAATAATACTCTATAAGTTTGGTAAGCAGTACCATAAAATTGTGCTTGTAATTGTATTTTTTGACCATCTCCTGTAGGTAGAGGAGACCATGTGCTCATATCCTTTATGCCTTTTGTGGAAAAATTATTAAAGCTAACACCGATTTGTCCTACAAATCTTCCGGCACCATATCCACCAGACATTTCTATTTGATCTGCTGGTTTTTCTTCAACAATATATTCAATATCTACATTTCCAGTTTCTGGATCAGGCATTGGATTAACTCCGAGTGCCTCAGGATTAAAAAAACCAAGTCTATTGAATTCTTCCTGTGTTCTAATTATATCAGATCGTTTGAATAATTCTCCAGGCAAGGATCTTATTTCCCTAATAATTACATGATCATTTGTTTTTGTATTTCCTTTGACAGTTACATTTTTTATAGTAGCTTGATTACCCTCTTTAATTTGCATTTCAAGATTAATAAAATTATTTTCATTAATGCTTGTTTCAACTGGATTGACTTGAAAAAAAAGATATCCGTCATCCATATATAGTGCACTTATATCATCACCATTGACACTCATATTTAATCGTGAATCTAATAAAGTCTCATCAAATACATCCCCGTATTTAATCCCTAATATTTTGGATAATTTTTCAGAGTCATATTTAGTGTTACCTAGCCAATCAATATTTCCAAAAAAATATTTTTCCCCCTCATCAATAGTGATATTTAATGTTATTAATTCATTTTCAATACTTGTATTTTGATTGACAATATATGCATCTCGAAAACCTTTTTGACGATATAGATTAATAATATTATTTAAATCAGATGAAAAATTTTCTTTAATAAATTTCGAAGTCGATAATAAATATCTCAATCCCGTTTCTCTTGTATCTTTCATCACCTTTTTTAATTTAGATGATTTAATATTGTTATTTCCAGTAAAATTTATTTTCGTTATTTTGATACGATTATTGTTTTCTAAACTAAAATCCAGTATTACTTTCCTTTTATTAGTAGAATCAGGTGTAGTGGTTATAATACATTTTGTATTTAGGAAACCTTTTTCAATAAAATATTTTTCAATTGTTTGTTTGCTGTTATTAATTATATTTTGAGAAATAGCCATTCCTGGGAAGAAACTTAGTCTTTCCCTAATGTTTTCTTCATCACTCTTTTTCATTCCATTAAATTTAAATTTTAATAAACTAAGTGATGATTCTAAATAAATGTCAAGTATAATAATTTTATTATCTTTTTGGATTTTCGATATTTGTATATCAGAAAATAAATCTTGTTTCCATAAATTTTTTAAACCATTTGTTATTTCCTCACTAGGAATAGTTATTTTTTGACCAATTGAAATATCCATTAACTTTAAAATAGATTTTTTATCAATGTTATGATCTCCAGATAATTGAATGTCTCCAAGTATATATTGTTGTCCAATTTGTTGAAAATCATTATTTCTTGTTTGTCCAAAAACTATGAAATAAGGGAATAATATGGTTAAAAGTAATTTAAATAATTTCATTATTTATTTGTTCTGTTGTTTTTCCAAATCGTCTCTCTCGTTTTTGGTATTCAAAAATAGCCATATATAATTCTTCTTCATCAAAATCAGGCCATTTTTTTTTGCTAAAATACAATTCTGAAAATGCAATTTGCCATAATAAGAAATTACTTATCCTTTTCTCTCCACTGGTTCGAATTAATAATTCAGGCTCTGGTAAATTGTAGGTTTGTAAATAACTTTCAAATAATTTCTCAGTTAAATCAATTTGTTTTTTGTTTATTTTCAATTCTAATATTTTTTTAACAGCTTCTAATATTTCAAATCTTGAACTATAACTTAATGCTAAGGTAAGTGTTAATCCTGAATTATTTTTTGTCGCAAGCACCATTTCTTTCAGAGCAATTTGACAATTTTTTGGGAGGTCTTCAATTGACCCAATTATATTGATTTTTACTTTCTTACTAAGTAAATGATGTTTATTTTCTTTAATAGTTGCAATAAAAAGATTCATTAACATATTAACTTCCCTTCTTGGTCTCTTCCAATTTTCTTTTGAAAAAGTAAATAGTGTTAAGTATTTAATGTTAATTTTTATACAACTCTCTACAATTTTTTTTACTGCTTTAACACCTTCGATGTGTCCAAAAAATCTTTTTTTCCCTTTTTCTTTTGCCCACCGACCATTACCATCCATAATTATGGCAATGTGTTTTGGAATATTATTTTTATTAATCTCTACATTCATTTAATAAACGATATCAGTGCACCCTTTTTGAGGATCTTTTATACTATATGTAATACTTAGACCAACAAAACCATATTTATCATTGTCATAAGGATTCCCTCTTTGAAAACCTTGAGTCAAATTATTATCAGATTGATTTTCTGGTTTATTTTGTTCAATATACGTTGTACTTACATCATCAATATAATCATTGAATGTTATTCTCCAACTCATACTGAATGATAATGTAATGAACTCATATAAATTAAATTTATATCCAACACCAAACGGAATTGATACTCCGTGTAATTTGTACACTTCTCTTTCAGGGTATATAGTAGAACCTTGTCCTTCATTGTTTAATGGCCTTAAAGAGTACCAATTTCCATCTGGTCCTTGTGCTTTTGGGTTGTAAAAGTATTTTGCAACACCAGCAAAAACATATGGTGTACGATTATATTCTGTATTGTAACTCATGTATGGACGAAAGTTGAGTTCAGATATTAGTGCAATTTCAGTAATTTTTGATTTAAAATGTAATCCTCGATTAACTCTATAGATATCAGAACTTAAAATGTCATCAGCAAACAATTCACCGTGATTAGCAGAAAGATTAAGACCAAAATGGTAATTTAGATTTCTTTGAACTTTAAAGCCGAAAGATGTTTTGGTTTGAATTATTGATGATTCGGCATTTAAATATCCTACATCACCATGAAATAAGCTTCCACCTATAAATAGCCCTAGTTCACGGCTTTGACCTGCTATATTATTGGTAAATAATAATATAATCAAGCAGGTTATTATAATAATTTTATTCTTGTATTTCATAGTTTCTTCGATCCAATCCCCATAGTAATTTTTCTCTTAATGTTTTAGAATAATTTATTGATTCTATTTCAACTAATTTAATACAATAGGAAGCTTTTTTGATTTTGATAGAACTACTATTTTTTATGTATTGATTTCTTGAATCCATGGATAGTAAAAATTTTCTACTGGTTAAATCTGCAATTTCTATTTTAACAACATTCTTGTCAGAAATAACTAACGGCCGAACATTTAAATTATGAGGAGCTATGGGTGTAATAATAAAATTATTAGATTCAGGCATTACAATAGGGCCACCACAACTTAGCGAATAGCCCGTTGATCCTGTAGGTGTTGAAATAATTAGCCCATCAGCCCAATACATATTTAAGTATTCATCATTTAAATAGACTTTTATATTAATCATAGATGTATTTTCTTTTGAGCAAAAAGAAATTTCATTTAAAGCAAATGGAATGTCTATCAAATGTTCTTCAGATTCAATATTTAATAGCGAACGATTACTCACTTTATATTTTTTTTCAATTAAATTTTTCAACAAACTAGATAATTGATTCTTTGAAATAGTTGCTAAAAAGCCTAATCTGCCTGTATTTATGCCTACTATAGGAATTTCTTTATCTTGAACTAAAGTCGCTGCATTTAAAATTGTACCATCTCCTCCGAAACAAATTATATAATCAATTTTGTGATTACCAATATTACTACTATTTATCGTAATTATCTTTTCATTATTGTGTGTAATTATACTTTTTTGAAAGTATTCATAAAATGATTTAGTATATAGAGTCCTAATATTTTTTTCCTTTATTTCGTTAATAAAATCAACAATTTGTTTCCTAAAGTCTTTAGGTACTTTATTCCCATGTAGCAGAAAATTCATAATCTATATATTCAAGTACTTTATAAAAGATTCAAATCGATCATCTAAATTAGTTGTTTTTAAATTAGTGGAAATAAACTCTTGGAAATCATAATTATATCTTTTCAGGGTTTGTTTGATAGGTGTAACATTAATGCAAAAAATCAATAAATTAAGATTTAGTTTATTTTCTTTTCTCTCAGTTATAATTGATATAATTTTTCCATTATTTTCTTCAATTAATCTAGAGATTTCTGTTAGACTGTAGTCTTTATTTTTCAGTGTTATTGTGATAAAATTAATATGTTGGGTGTTATAATTATTTAAATTCATTTGATTTAATATATCGCAGGGTTTTATATAGCCAATATATTTATGATTATCATCAATTATAGGGATTAATGAAAGAGCATATGAGTTGAAAATTTGAATACCTTGAAATATGTGAGCATTTGAGAATAAAAAAATATTTTTTAAATATTTTTTAATAAAATGTAACGATTCATTGATATTTTCCATATCTAAAATAATAGATTCCTTAAGAATACCCAAAAACTGATTATTATCATTAACAACTGGAATTTCAGAAATTTTATATTCTTCCATAATTGCAAGGGTATTAATTGCTAAATCGTCTAACTTGCAAGGTTTAAATTCGGTATTTATATTTTCTTTAATCATATTTATATATTAAGACAAACTTACTATTTTTAATGAAATTAAAATTAAAATTATGGTCAAGTTAAGTGTAAATATTAATAAAATTGCCACTCTTAGAAATGCTAGAGGCGGTAATACTCCTAATTTAGCTTCATTAACAGACAGTATAATTAATTTTGGAGCTGATGGTATCACAATACATCCTCGACCTGATGAACGTCACATTAAAAGAGATGATGTTATTTCAATTAAAAAGATTATAAATAATAGAGTGGAATTTAACATTGAAGGGTATCCATCTAGTGATTTTTTAGATATGGTCTTAAGAATAAAACCTACTCAGGTAACTTTAGTTCCAGACAAACCTAATGTTCTTACTTCATTAGAAGGGTGGGACACGATAAAACATAAGCAATTCTTAGTTAGTATTGTTAATGAATTAAAAGCTTGTGGTATTAGAGTTGCAATTTTTGTAAATCCTGACAAGAAAATGGTTAAAGGTGCTGCAGATATTTTTGCTGATAGAATTGAATTATTCACAGGTTTATATGCGAATAAATTGTTAACTATTGAATCTTATGTGAAATGTAGTCAATATGCTTATAATCTTGGATTAGAAGTTAATGCAGGTCACGATTTAGATTTAAATAATTTAACTTTTTTTGTAAATAATATGATTTTCTTAAAAGAGGTATCGATTGGGCATGCATTAATTTCAGAATCACTCCTTCTTGGTTTACAAGAAACAATTAAAAGGTACAAAAAAATATTAAAATGATTCTTTCTTCAACTATAATAGGTAAGGGCCCAGTATTGATAATTTTGCATGGTTTATTTGGGGAGTCAAAAAATTGGTTGAGCATTGGTAAAGTATTATCTGACAATTTTGAAGTGCATTTAATTGATCAAAGAAACCATGGTAATTCTTTTCACCATTCAGAACATAATTATGTTTGTTTATCAGAAGATTTAAAAAATTATACCAAACAAAAAAATATTAATAAGTTTTCTCTTGTTGGTCACTCAATGGGAGGTAAAGTCGCTATGCAATTTGGGTTATTATATCCAAAACAATTAAATAAACTTATTATTATAGATATTGCCCCTAAAACTTATGATGAATCTCATATGTTAATTTTTCAGGGTTTAAAGGAAGTTTTATTAAATTCTTCTTCAAGAAAAGAAGCTGTAGAAATTTTAAAAAATTATATTAATAATATTGATGTAGTGCATTTTTTACTTAAAAGTTACTATATAGATGAAACTAATATTCCAAAATTTAAATTTAATTTATGTAGTTTAGAACAAAATATAACTCATGTATTATCTTGCATTAGCAAAAATAAAACTTTTAATAAAATGGCTTATTTTTTAAAAGGTGAAAAATCTAATTATATCACAAGTAATGATATTAAAGATATTTCATATTTATTTCCCCTGTTTCAAATTATTGATATCAAAGGTGCTGGGCATTGGATACATTTTGATCAAAAAGATATTTTTTTAAATACACTTAATAATATTTTAAATAATAAATTATGAATTTTTTAGTAGTTTTTAATAATGATGCAACTGTATTAGGTTTTCTAATTACTATGCTTACCTTAATATTTGTATTAGAAAAAAGCAATAATAAGTATTGTAAAATTTTTTTTAAATATGTCCCTGCATTATTACTTTGTTATTTTTTACCGTCTATTTTTAATAGTTTAGGTGTAATTTCTGGGGAAAAGTCAAATTTATATTTTATTGCATCCCGGTACCTTTTACCTGCTAGTTTAGTTTTATTGACTTTAAGTATCGACCTTAAAAAGATTATAAATTTAGGCCCAAAAGCTATCATAATGTTTTTAACAGGTACTTTTGGAATTTTAATCGGAGGACCGTTAAGCTTATTATTTGTAACACATTTTTTCCCGTCGATGATTCCTATTAATTCAGATGATTTATGGAGAGGGTTAAGTACAGTTGCTGGTAGTTGGATTGGTGGTGGAGCTAATCAAGCTGCAATGAAGGAAATGTTTAATGTAAATGATACTATCTTTAGCTCTATGATTACTGTCGATGTAATTGTGGCTAATATTTGGATGGGTTTTTTGTTATATGGAGCAGGTATTAATATGAAAATGGATAAGTGGCTGAAAGCAGATTCATCCGCAATAGAAGCATTGAAAAATAAATTAATAAAGTTCAAAAGTGAAAATCAAAAGATTCCAAATTTCACAGACTATATGATTATTTTATCGATTGCATTTGGAATTACAGGTTTTGCACATGCTTGTGCAGATATTATAGCTCCATATATTCAAGATAATTTTTCTTTTTTAAGTAAATTTAGTTTAACAAGTAAATTCTTTTGGCTAATTGTTATTGCAACAACCGGCGGCTTATTGTTATCATTCACCAAATTTAGGAAATATGAAGGTGTAGGTGCATCGACAATTGGATCCATCTTTCTTTATATTTTAGTTGCAACTATTGGAATGAAAATGAATGCATTAGCTATCTTAGACTCACCTGGTGTATTTTTATTAGGTGCTATATGGATGTTAATACATGTTTTACTTTTATTACTAGTTGCTAAAATAATAAGGGCACCTTTTTTCTTTGTAGCTGTAGGAAGTCAGGCTAATGTTGGAGGGGCTGCTTCTGCTCCAGTAGTAGCTTCTGCATTTCACCCTTCATTAGCACCTGTAGGTGTTTTACTTGCAGTTTTAGGATATGCACTTGGTACATATGCCGCATGGTTATGTGGAATTTTGATGCAATTAGCATCTTAATTTTCAATTATCAATGGCATATATCTATATTTATCAGTAGTTAAATAATAAAATCCAGGATTATTTAAATGGAGTGTGTGAGTTCCCATACTTAATTCAATAGAGTTTACTTTTACTCCATTTACATTATATATATATAATGTGTTTTCAGTTTCATAAATATCAATATTGAAAAATCCATTATTTGGATTTGGATAAATACTAAAATTATATTTATACTCATTAATATCTTCTGTCCAGAATTCATTATTGCAATCTATGCTATATGTTAAGTTTGATCCTACATTCCCATTTAAATCAGCCATTTCATATATAATTAATCCCATAGTAGGATCTAAAATATCGCTTAGAGTTAATGTAATTTTTGTTGGGTCAAATATGTCGCTTGTTATGTTTTGTATAGTTGCATTTGTAATTAGGAAGTTATTAATTGTTAAATACTCTTCATTAATTTCTTCATTAAAATACAGATACACATAATAATTATTATCGACTTGATAACATGCATGAGTCATAACAAACGGTGCTGCTGTATCAGCACCGGTTTCGACATCTGAAGGAATTCTAAGGTCTACTTTCCACTCATTAAAAGTAGATGTAACAATACCAGTAATATTATAGATTTCTCCAATTTGTGGATTAAACTCAAATCCATCAGGTGTATTATGTATTCCACAATTACCACTCCCGTCGTTTACTTGCCATACACCGAATCCACCAGGTAATGCAGTACATTCTACATCTTCCATATATATTAGTACTCCCTCGTATTCTTCAGATAAAGCTTCCCCAGAAGATACTACTATAGGTTCTGGCAAAGGATTATCGTTACTTATGATGTAGATATTTTCTGGTTGATAAAATTCAGTCACACCTGCCCCTCCACAGGAACTACAGTCACATGGACTTCCGTTCCAACAAAATTCGCTTATTTCACCTGAAACAATTACACTGTCGCCCATTGCGGGTAAAGCACCACTGCTATAAATATATATTCCAGACCACGGTTCTGCTCCATCTTGTATATAGAAACTATTTGCAAAAGCTCCAGTGACAATACCTGTTGTATTAACTGTTTGACCCTCATAAGGAGAAAACTCTGTTTGACCTTGAATATCAATTATTGGAGTAATTACACCCTCGAATGGGAAAGGAGGTATGATACTGGAACCGTAAAAGACATTAGAATTACCTGTGCAATCAATAGCTGTAATTGTATAGCAAAACATTGAATTGTAGTCTTGTTCTGGAATGATAGCATACCAATTATTTTCATAATTCATAGTTATAGTATTATTTAGATTATACCAACTATTTCCGTAATTAATCTCAACTGACTCTATAGATCCGCAATTTGTTTGGCTGCTTATATAAGCTGTAATATTAAATTCTTCTTCACCATTAATTGTTTCTGGTAGTATTACTTGTGTGAATTCTATAGAATTTGTATTAGATTGATTATTATATATAAAATCTACAAATTCGGGGTAATCAATAAAAGGATTTCTATTTCCTTGCCATTCAAAAATTATATCATTTCTTCTTTTTTCAAATGCATCAGGAGGGTCCATCGAGTGCCATTCTAGAAGGGTAGAGAGAACACCTATTTGTGGATAAGGATAGGTTGTTAAATCATCCATTATGACAAGATTAGGCTCGTTATCTCCTCCTTCATAGCGAATATCCATATATAGAATTATTCTAGCAATGTCACCCTTTACTTCGTCTCTTGGCTCAAATGTAGAACTAGTACTTAAGCATGTAGTTTCATTTATTCCATTATATACAATATCTCCACCATTATCAAAATCTTTATCCCCTCTAAGATTATTCATACTATAATCCACAGGTTTTAGATTATGAGCATCAGTAAATAGCGGAACTTCAAAGGGATCTCCTGCATCAAAGTCTCCATGGGATTTGGGCCATACATGTTCTCTATTCCAAAAATCATTAACTTCCGAACCAACTGTACTTGCAAAATCATATTTGTCAATAGAATTTCCACTATAAACTAAAATAATATTATTATCATTATTTGGATCTTCATCAGCCTCTCTCAAAATTGTTTTAGTTGTAGTGTATGAAAATGATGTGTGATCTTTAATAATATTATGTAATTCTAATCTTAATTCTTCGCCAGTTAATCCAATACAGCTTTCATAATAAGTATTTGGTTGAGCCCAACAGAAATAGTTGAGAAATATAGTTATAGATAGTATTATTTTTTTCATATGTTTTAAAATTTATATTCAATTGATGCTATAATTTTTCTTCCTAATCCAAAAAAAACAGAGGCAGATGCAGCATCTGAATTCATTGGGGAATCTTCCACATAGCTTGAGTTATTTTGGGCATCACTTATATATGTTTCATTAAATAAATTCAAAATATTTAGTTTCAAATGTACACTACTTTTATCAAAATATATAGAATTACCTGTATGTAAACTAAATAACATATATCCAGGTATCTGCCAAACTTCTTGATTGTCTATTGTAAAAGGATCATAATCAGAAAAGAATCGATCAAAGTACATCCCTTTGATTTTCATATATCCATTTATCTTTTTATTTATTTGATAATTATAATTAATACTTGATCCTATTTGTGACTGTGGTGAATCTCCCACATAAATACCACGAGCATCAAAATAGTCAGTTGCAACTAATTGTTGATCTAAATAAAAATTGACTGTATCACCAGAATTCCATTTCCAATTCCCAAATGAACTTAAAAATTCATATTTGAATGCATTGGATATTTTCCAAGCAAAATCTAGTTCAATTCCTTGATGAAGAGCATTAATACCATTTATATTATAGGATACGGTTTCTCCACCATCTAAAACCGTTGTTCCTGCTTGTGGTTTGTTTTCCCATATTGTATGATAACTATTTAGATTAACTGAAAAATTAGGCGATTTAAATCCGTAGCCTATTTCAACGGCTTTAATAATTTCATTTTTTGAATTTAGATACTTTTCATTGTCATAATTAAAAACATTGTTAAATCTGGGGGCCTTTGATAAAACACCTGTATTAATAAAAATATTATTGTATTGATCAATATTCCAATTAGCTCCTGATTTAATTGTAAATCCAGGAAATTTTTCCCAATTAGTTTCAGTAAATCTGGTTTCTTTAGAATGTGTTGTATATTCTGTATTATTATAAATTATAGTATCGTTAATACCGATTACTTGTGTTAAAATTGTATCTGTTAATACTAAATCTTTTTTCTTAAAATAATCAATACGCTTATAGAAAGTTTGTGAAGCAGTTATATTAATAAATGCAGAGATATTATTGTAATCATATTCTAATTGGTTAAAGCCTCCAATCCATTTCACTAAACCATCATTGTGATAATGCATTTTGTCACCCTCTCTTAGCATTAAATTATCACTATTTTCTCCAATTGAATTTTTTGAGCCAGAACCTAAGGATCCAGCATAATAGTCCCCGCCTAATAAATCATACACTTCTCGGTAATGTTCGCCTCTATATGAACGAATGTCTAGTCCAGCTGCTAAATCAATCTGTTCATTTATTTTATGATTCCATGTAGATAGCAAACCAAACCAAGAGTGATTATTTATAGAACTATTTAATATTGAAACTGATTTTTTTTCAGTGTCACTAAAAGCTAAATCTATAGCTGGTCCACCAGGATTTATGAACGAATTCCAGTTATTCCCTGAATTGTCATCATAAATTTGTTGAAAATCAATTTGATTATCTAAAGTATAAGTTAACATGCCTCCTTGATGACTTGTCCCACCACCATTACCTTTTGAGTAATAAATAATATTAGTAATGGAGTTGTTATCATTGATGCTCCAAAGGTGTTGAAAATTAATAATAGGTTTGTGATAATAATTTTTAAATCTATTTACAATATTATTTTGTCCAAAAATAGTGTCTCCTGATGTGTGGGATATTTCATAATCATTATACTCACCCCAATTTGGATTATAGGTTAGGCCATAATTCCCCTCTAGATGTGTTGTGTCAATTCCTAATTCTGCTGCAAATTCTTTGTCATACACAGCTGCCCCAGTTTGATATTTTCTTTGATCATGTTCTTGTGGTGCTCCAAACATAGATAAAGAAAATAAGTGTTTTTTTACTTGTTGTTGCCATTTTATGTAATAAAATAAACCTCTAGAAGAAGTTTGATCAATGATACCACTGGACTTTTTAAAAGAGCCTGCAAAATTGAATTTACCAATTTTAAAATTCTTAGTTGTATATGCAAAAGATGTTCTAATAGCATTCCCGCTTCCAAGTTCTTGTTTAATTGTACCACCTTCTTTTGAATCTAGACCTTTTGTTATAATATTAATTGTACCACCTACAGAAGGTAGGGCTAGTTTTGATGCTCCTAATCCACGTTGTACTTGTATTGTTCTAGTCAGGGCATCAAGTCCAAACCAGTTAGACCAGTAGACCCACCCATTTTCCATATCATTCATGGGGACACCATCTATCATTACAGCAACATTCCTTTGGTTAAAGCCTCGAATATTGATTCTTACATCTCCATCGCCCCCTCCTTGTTGGGTTGCATATACTCCAGGTGTTGAGTTTAATAACATGGGTATTTCTTGCCCTGCTAATTCTTTTTCGATTCTTTCTAATTTAACATTAGTTAGGGAGACAGGTGTTTTCCTAAATTCTGCCTGATCTCCGATTAAGCTAACTACATCTAATATTAAATTAGGCTTTAATTTAATATTATAATTAAGGGAATCTTTTTCATTTAAAGACAACTCAATATTATTATTAGTATATCCTATATAAGAAACTATTAATTCATAGTTTCCATTTGGTACATTATAAAGTATAAATTTTCCATTAAAATCAGTAGCAACCCCAATTGTGGTTTCTTGGCTAGATTTACTTTTTAAAATAACATTAGCCCCAATTAGTGTTTCAGTTGTTGTCTCATCTAAAACAACTCCATAAATTATATTTTGGGAATTGACCGTTATGAAAAAACTACATAGTAAAAAAGTAAGACAATATAATTTTGACATTATTGAATTATAATTGTTTCTGCTTTAATTCCATATAAATCTTTAATAGACAAGAAATAGATCCCTTTTATATTGGGTGCAGGTATTTCAATTGTATTTAGGTTATTCACATATTTATGTAGAATAATCTGTCCAAGTTTATTTTGTATACTGTAACTTTGAATGGCTGTATTATTCTTGATAGTAATATTTTGCATCGTTGAAGGGTTAGGAAAAACATTAATCGATTTTGTGTTTTCAACTAAATGATTATTATTAAAACAATCACAATCGTGAAAACCTAAGTTAATAAATGTGTTAACAGATAGTGAGTCCCATTCTGTTGTTGGATTAAATGTAATTGGATTTCCAGTAACTCCTGATGTAATAGTTGATTTTCTTATTAGTGTATGATCTTTTGTCCAATAATTACCTTCGTCATCAGTCCAAGCAGCACCGGGATCTTCCCCAACTTTTCCAATTAAATCAATTACTGCACCAGTCCCTCCTACCATTTCTAAAGTTATGGCATCATTTCCGTTAAAATATAAACTTGTTGGAAATGCCGCAGCAGAATCAGGGTTAGTTCCAAAGTAGTATATAGGATTTACAAATAAGTCTATTTTACTTTGTAAATCGTTTTCAGAATTATATGTTGTAATATCCTCCCCTGTTATACTATCAGTATATGTATAATATCCATCCCACATAGGAGCTTCATAGCCCTCTCCATTTGGATCCCGTTTATCTAAACCAATTACAAAAGTTGAAAAAGGTTCAATAAATCCACTTAACTGTGTTGTAGAAGGAGAGGTTCCACCGTTAGAATATCTTGAAATAGAATATGCTGATAAATCTATAGATTGATTAGTTGGATTATAAATTTCCAGTGCCTTATTATTAGACCATCCTTCAATATATTCTGAAAAAAATAAGTCTGTGCATTGTGCTTGACTAAGATTAACAGATAATAGTATAAATAGAGAGGTTAAAAAATGTTTCATAGTTATTTGTTTTTGCTGTTATTAATATACATTCTACAAATGGAATCAAGAACTAATTTATAACATTAATAATAATTAAACATTAATTATATATTAAAAACATATAACAACATCTAATTAGTAATTGTAAAATAGATAAAATTTTAAACATAAGTTTTATTAATTATTTTTGTAGTTATTTTAATTTGAATCCATGCATAATAGTTTAATCATTATTCCTACATATAATGAAATTGAAAATATAGATCGGATGATTGAAACTATTTTTTCAATATCCAAAGAAACTAATATTTTAGTTGTTGATGATTCATCACCAGATAATACATCTAGTTTAGTAAAAGAATTACAAAAAAAATACGAAGACAAACTTTTTTTATTAGAAAGAAAACAGAAGAGAGGTTTAGGTACTGCATATATTGAAGGCTTCAAATGGGGATTAAAAAAATCATATGATTATTTTTTTCAAATAGATTGTGATTTTTCACATAATCCAAATGATTTAAAGAGATTATATTTAGAATTATTAGAAAATAATGTCGACCTATGTATAGGTTCTAGATATATTTCAGGGATTAATGTTGTGAATTGGCCACTAAGCCGGGTTTTATTGTCTTATTTTGCATCTTTTTATGTTCGATTTATCACAGGTATGCAAATTAAAGATCCGACTGCAGGCTATAAGTTGTACAGAAGGCAAGTATTAGAAGCTATACCATTAGATAATGTTGAATTTGTAGGGTATGCTTTTCAAATTGAAATGAAATTTAGGACTTGGAAAAAAAAATTTAAAATCATTGAGATACCAATTGTGTTTAAAGATAGAGAAAAAGGTGTTTCTAAGCTAAATAGTGGTATAATTAAGGAAGCAGTTTTTGGAGTATTAAAAATGAAAATAAAAAGCATATTTTCATCAGGCTATAAATAGAAATATGGGTTTATTAATTAAAAATGCAAAAATAGTTAATGAAGGAATTATTGATTCTAACGATCTTTTAATTAAAGATGAATTAATTATAAAAATCGCACCTTCAATTTCTGCTGAGTCTCACGAAGTAATAGATCTAGAAGGTTCATATTTACTTCCAGGAGTTATTGATGACCAAGTTCATTTTAGAGAACCAGGTCTAACTCATAAAGGAACAATATACTCAGAATCTAGAGCTGCAATAGCAGGGGGAATAACTTCTTTTATGGAAATGCCAAACACTAAACCTCCTGTGCTGACTCAAGATTTATTAGCAGAAAAATTTGCTATTGGCCACAGAGATTCAATTGCTAATTTCTCTTTTTTTATGGGTGTGTCTAATGATAATATTGATGAAGTCTTAAAAACTGACTTCAAAAAAGTACCTGGGTTAAAAATATTTATGGGTTCTTCAACAGGCAATATGTTAGTAGATAATTTCCAGGTGTTAAATAATATTTTTTCTAACACTGAAGGATTAATTGCTGTTCATTGTGAGGATGAAGAAACAATTAGAAAAAACAGTTTAAGAGCTAAAGAGCAATATGGAGATAATGTTCCAATAATTGAACACCCTAATATTAGATCAAGTCAGGCATGTTATTTATCAAGCTCATTAGCCGTTGATTTAGCTAAAAAGCACACAACTAGGCTTCATGTTCTTCATATTTCAACAGAGAAAGAATTAAGTTTATTCACAAATAATCAGTCTTTAGAAAATAAACAAATAACATCAGAGGTGTGTATACATCATCTTTCTTTTTCTGATGTGGATTATAATAAAAAGGGTTCATTTATTAAATGGAATCCAGCAGTTAAAACACAAAAGGATCAAGATGCTTTATGGAAAGGATTATTAAATAATAAATTAGATATTATTGCAACTGATCATGCCCCGCATACTTTTGTAGAAAAAAATAATCCTTATTTTTCATGTCCTTCTGGTGCACCTATGGTTCAACATGCTTTACTACAAATGTTGCAACATACATTAAATAATAAAATTTCTATTGAAAGAGTTGTTGAGAAGATGTCACATGCTCCAGCAATTTGCTTTAATTTGAAAAAAAGAGGTTTTATTAAGGAAGGTTATTATGCTGATTTAGTTGCTGTTCAAGAAAATGTGAAATGGTCTGTCACTAAAGATAATATTTTATATTCTTGTGGCTGGTCTCCGCTAGAGGGAAATGAATTTAATTTTAAAATTTCTCATACACTTGTAAATGGAAATTTAGTTTATAAGAATGGTATTATTCTAGATCACCAAAATGGTAGAGAACTTGAATTTGATAATTAAGCAGTTATAATTTAATCTTAATAGGTTAAGATTTATCTACTTTTAAATACTTGAATACATTCTTTTAAACTATCCTCAATATTTTTGTAATCTATAGAAATTATTTGCTTAATCTTATCACTATTTAAAATTGTGTTAGAATTCGTGTAATTGATAGCATCTATGCTTAATTCAATTTTTTTTTGACGAATTTTTTTAATAAAAGCATCTGTCCAAATAAAGATTTTCATAATAGTACTTCCTAGTTTGATGTATGGTTTTTTATGATTGAAAGATTCAGCTACTATACTCATTATTTTATGGTAGCTCATATGTTCTGCATTAATGATGAAACGTTCATTAGTAATTGAGCTATCCATCAGTTTAGTCATAATTGTTACTAAATCATTTACATCAATTAAACCACAACTTCCATCAGGATAAAATGGAAGTCCTAATTTTCCTTTAGTAATTATTGTTCCTACACCAGATTCCCAAGAACCTGGCCCAATAATTAGCGATGGATTTACAATAAATCCAGATAATCCTTCAGCAAACCCTCTCCAAACTTCCATTTCTGCTAAGTATTTTGAAATTGAGTAACCTGATTTGTTGTCCCAAGTCCAAAAACAATCTTCATCTATAGCTAAATCATTATTTGAACCTAGTGTAGCAATAGAGCTAACATAGCATATTCTTTTTATTTTATTTTTTAATGCAAGATCAACAATATTAGCAGTACCAGTTGTGTTAATCTCAATCATTTTATCTTTATCACTATTGTTAAATGAAATTAGTGCAGCACAGTGATAAATATATTTTACATTTTTAATAATACCATCTAACTGTATAACATCTAAAATGTCACATTCTTTCCAATGAATTTTTTTGTATAATTCATCTGATTCCTTGCTGTAGTAACTAAAAATAGTTTTCACATTTAAAATATCAGATTGTTTTCTTTTGATAGCAATTGGAGATTCACCACTCTTTACAAGAAAATATAAAAGATGTGCTCCTACTAATCCTGTACCTCCTGTTACTAGTATTTTAGACATTTTATTAATTATAATATGTTAAATATATGTGTTTCAATTATTTAATAATACATTTACAATGTATAAATTATTAAAATATGGACTTTATTAAAGAAATGGAATGGCGAGGAATGATTCATGATTCTACACCTGGTTTATCTGATGTGTTAAAAGAGGGAGTAACCTCTGGGTATGTTGGTTTCGATCCAACTGCTACTTCTTTACATATTGGCAATTTAGTTCCTATTATGTTGTTGGTTCATTATCAAAGATGTGGACATAAACCAATTGCATTAATTGGTGGTGCAACAGGTCTAATTGGTGACCCATCAGGTAAGAGCTCGGAGAGAAATTTATTAAATATTGAAGAAATAAATTATAATATTTCTTTAATTAAACCACAATTAGAATTGTTTTTAGATTTTGATCTTGGACTGCAATCGGCTGAGATAGTAAATAATATGGAATGGTTTAAAAGTATGAATATGATTTCATTTTTTAGAGATGTTGGTAAACATTTAACATTAAATTATATGATGGCTAAGGATTCTGTCCAAAATAGATTAGAGACAGGCATATCATTTACAGAATTTTCATATCAGCTGATTCAAGCCTATGATTTTTATTTTTTAAATAAATCAAAGCAATGTAAAGTTCAAATAGGTGGATCAGATCAATGGGGTAATATTACAGCAGGTATTGAATTAATTAAAAAAATTAGTAGTGATAAAGGCTATGCTTTAACAACACCACTAATTACTAAATCAGATGGTAGCAAGTTTGGTAAAACTGAGGAAGGTAATATTTGGTTAGATGCAAAAAGAACTTCTCCATATAAATTTTATCAGTACTGGCTCAATATTAGTGATAAAGATGCAGAGAAGTGCATAAAAATATTTACTATTTTAAATCAAAAAGAAATAGAGAACATACTCACAACACATAAAAAAGAACCTCACCTTAGATTTTTACAAAAAGAATTAGCAAAAAAGATTACTTGTCGAGTACATAGCGAAGAGGCATATAATCAATCTATAAGAGTTTCAGATATATTATTTAGTAAAAATACATCTGATAGGATAAATGAAATTACAGAAGAAGAATTTTTAATGGTATTTGAGGGTGTTGATCAATATAAGGTTTCAAAGTCAAGTATACATGAGGGTGTGAATCCACTTATTTTATTAACTGATTTATCAGGTGCATTTAATTCAAAAGGCGAGGTTCGTCGGCTTATTCAATCAAATGCTATTAGTATTAATAAAGTAAAGTTAAAATTAGACTCTGTAATTACTGGTGATTCTTTATTAAATAATAAATATTTATTGGTTCAAAAGGGTAAAAAACACTATAGTATTATTTGTGTAGAATAACTTTTTGGTATACGGTGAAAAATAAATTTTATAGACTTAATTCTACGATGTTTTAGTAAAACTAAAAAAGCGAAATACATACTCAATGACAGATGAATTTCGCTTTAGTGGGCCCAGCAGGGCTTGAACCTGCGACCCCTTGATTATGAGTCAAGTGCTCTAACCAGCTGAGCTATGGGCCCTTAAATTGGAAAGCAATATTAAGCAAAGATTAATAATCTAGCAAATAATTAATCTTTATTATGTGGAGTTGGTCTTAATTCTGCATTTAAGTTCACAAATACAATTTTATCTATAGTAATAATTGTTTTCTCTGTTTGCTTGACTCTTGCTTCACATCTAAATGTTATAGAAGTTCTGCCTAATTTAACCAATTCTAATCCTATTTCTATAACATCACCGGTTTTAGCAGGTGATATAAAATCAATTTCAGACATAAATTTTGTAGTGACTCTCTGATTACTTAATTGACACATTGCATAAATTGCTGCTTCTTCATCAATCCATCTTAATAATTGGCCGCCAAATAGGCTCCCCCCTGGATTTAGGTCTTCAGGTTTAACAAGTTTTCTAGTTCTAAATTGCATATTTTATTTATTTAATTTTTTGACATAGTTCAATAAGGACATAATTTGTTGACTTTGGATGAATAAAACAAATTAATTTATTATCTGCTCCTTTTTTAGGAACATCATTAATAACTTTAAATCCAAGTTTTTTTAATCGCTTCATTTCATAGATAATATCATCTACTTCAAATGCTATATGGTGAATACCTTCACCATTTTTACTGATAAATTTAGCAATAGAATTATTTTCTCCAATACCTTGAATAAGTTCAATTTTCGTATCCTTACAAGTAAAAAAAGAAGTAACTACGCCCTCTGAATCTACAGTTTCTTGCTTATAAGGTTTGGTGTTTAATAACGAAGAATATAATTTATTAGCTTCCTCTAGATTTGATACAGCAATTCCGATATGTTCAATTTTTTTCATTAGATTTTAAAGTTTCAATTTCGTAAAGTTTTTTGTATACCCCGTTTTTATTTATTAAAAATTCGTGTGTACCTTGTTCTAAAATACTACCTTTTTTCATTAGTATTATTTTATCATAATCAATAATTGTGTCTAATTTATGAGTAATAGTAATTAATGTTTTGTTTTTTTTAATTTTTTGCAATGTATTTTGAATGTATTTACTAGATTCCACATCTAATGATGAAGTAGGTTCATCTAGAATTAAAATTGGAGCATCAATGAGAATGGCTCTGGCAATTGCCAGCCTTTGTCTTTCTCCTCCAGACAGGTTGTTTCCTTTGGCCCCAATAATAGTATTATAACCATTATCTAACTGACTTATAGTCTTATCAATATGAGCTTTTTTTGTTGCATCTTTAATTTGTTCAAAACTAGTATTATTATTGCAGCCAATAAGTAAATTATTTTTAATAGTATCGTTGAACAATAAAGTGTTTTGAGTAACTATTGCAAATAATGAACTTGTATCAAGTGTATTAATATTTTTGCCGTCAATAAATATATTACCACTTACTGGATTATAAAATTTTAGTAATAATTCAATTAAAGTTGTTTTACCACATCCAGATTCTCCAACTATTGCAATTTTTTCTCCTTTTTTAATTTCAAGATTGATATTATTGATGTTTATTTCTTGGTGATATTTAAAAGATAAATTTTTGTATTCAATTTTATCTGAAAACATACTCGTTAATTTTAATTTTGCTTCAATTCTATCTGGTTGATTTAAAATATTTAGAATTCTTTCAGCTGAGGCAGAACCTTTTTGAATTGAATAAAAAGCTGTAGTTAGGGATTTAGCCGGCGGAATAATTTGGGAAAATATAACTAAAAAACCAATAAAAGAATCTGCATCTAAATTACTTGTAAGCACAATTTTTCCGCCAAACCATATAATTAGGACCATCACTAATGTACTTAGCATTTCACTCATAGGAGAAGCTAAATCTTTTCGCCATAAGACATGATTATTAATTTTTTTTAAGCTCTCATTTTCTTTATTAAAAATGGAAATGATAGTTGTATAACTATTTAATCCTTTAATAATCTTGAGATTTGTAATTGATTCTTCAATAAGTGAAATGATATCACCTATTTTATTTTGACTTAAAAGAGACGATTGTTTCAATGATTTACTAATTTTTGTGATTACAAAACCAGTTATTGGTAAAAAAACTAAACTTATTAATGTTAATTCAGGACTGATATAAATTAAGCTGCTTAGAAAAATAATTATGTGAATAGGTTCTTTTATAAAAAGTTCTAATACCCCCATAATTGACCATTCAACCTCTGTAATATCGCTCGTCATTCTTGCTACTAGGTCTCCTTTTTTAAATTTAAAGATATTTATTAACGGAAGATTTAAAGTTTTTGAATATAGTTTTTTTCTAATATCACGAATAACATTATTCCTAATTGGAGTTAAACAATATAGTGCTGTATATCTAAAAATATTTTTAAAAATTGTGCCTACACCAACTAGAAGACATATAAATCCCAATGCACTGACAACTCCTTCATCATTTTGAATAGTATATATATATTTATAGAAAAAGTCCTTTATGCTATTATTTGATGATATGTCAAAATTAGTATTTTCAGGAGGCTCAATTGTTCCAAATAAAATTCCTAATATTGGAATAACCATAGAAATTGAAAACAATGAAAATATTACTGATAGAAAATTAAATAGCGTATTTAAAATTATTAGATTGGTGTATGGTAATGAAAATTTTAAAATCCGAAATATATTTTTCATAATCCAAATATAACGAGAAGATATGTATATATAGTATATCAATTATATTATAATTGTATATTTGATTTGTATGGAGTCAAATAGACAAAAAAAAGTTGCTAGATTAATACAAAAAGATTTATCCGATATATTTCTTTATAAATCAAAAAATGATTATCCAGGTGTTATGATTTCAATTACTCATGTAGTTGTTTCAAAGGATTTCTCTTTAGCAAAAGTGTATTTAAGTTTGTTCCCAGAAAAAAATAAGAAAATTATTTTTCAGGAGATTAAAAATAAGCAGTCATTAATTAAACATGAGCTATCGATTAAACTTAAAAATCAAATGAGAAAAACACCAGAATTACTTTTTTTTCTTGACAATTCACATGAGCATTATGAAACTATTAATAATATATTGAAGGGCATTTAAACTTGCAAAATATATACAAAATAGCATTTAAGTATTTCTTCTCAATTAGAGGAAAAAACATTGTAAATATTATTACACTTATTTCTACTACTGGTGTGCTTTTTGGAACTATGGCAATGATTATTGTATTATCTGTATTTAATGGTTTTGATGAAATAATAAAAAATTTATATAGAGATGTAGACCATGATTTTAAATTAGAATTAAAAGATGGAGGTAATTTCAAAATTAATGAACAAATTATTGATAAAATTAATAGCATTGATGGAATTATTTCATATTCGGAAGTACTTGATCATAAAATGTTGGGCCAGTATTTAGATAATCAGTTAGTTTTAAATGTAAAAGGGGTAGATAATAATTATTTTGCTGGCAATATGTTAATTAATAATCTAATTACAGATAGCATTATTGCAAGTCAATTCTTTAATAATAAAAATCCTAATTATGTATTATGTGGTATAGGTGTTTTTAATTTATTAGAATTAAAATTATTAGACTTCAATAATCCATTAAAAATATCTTTTTTTCAAGAAATGAATACTTTGAACATAGATAATATTTTAAAGACAAACTCATTTTATCTGACAGGTGTATATGAAACTCATACAGATTTTGATCACACATCAGTATTATTAAATATTGCAAGTTTAAGAGATATTTTGTCCACACCTCAAGTATGCTCAAGTATTGAAATCAGTATTGATAAAACAACAAATTCTCGTTCAATTGAGCAGCAGTTGTCACATTATTTCAGCAGTGAATTTATTGTTAAAAATAGATTTAATCAACAGCCATTTATTTATAAAATGGTACAAACTGAAAAATTAGCAGTTTATATAATTTTTTCTTTCATTCTAATAATTTCTATGTTAAGTCTCATTGCAAGTTTAATAGTTTTATTAATGGAGAAACAAAAAGATATTCAAGTGCTTTACTCTATAGGTTTTAAAAAAAATCAGATTAAAAATATTTTTTTTATTGTTGGCTTATTAATTAATTTATTTGGAACACTTTTAGGAAATATATTTGGTTTAGCATTTTGTTTCTTACAATTTAAGTTTAAGTTTTTAAATTTAGGTGAAGGAGCTTCGTCGTTTATTCAGTCATATCCAATAAGTGTAAATATTTTAGATATTTTATTGATAAATGTAATTGTTATGACTTTAGGTGTTTTAACAGCATATATTGTTTCTAGAAATCAAAGATTTTATCAATATAATTAATCACTATATTTTTTTTTAATAGTATTAATGACATCGATTATTGGAGCATATTCATTGATTTGGACTAATTCAGATCGATATTTTTTAATTTCTGGAAGTCCTCTGAAGTAATTAGAGTAGTGTCTTCTCATTTCAAGTATTCCTAGTTTTTCGCCCTTCCATTGAACCGATAATTTTAAATGTTCAAGTGCCATATTTGCTTTTTCTACAATACTAGGGTCTTTTATTTTTGTTCCATCTTCCAAAAATTGTTTAATTTGACCAAAAATCCATGGGTTTCCTATTGCTCCTCTACCAATCATAATCCCATCAATATTGTATTTTTCTTTTTTATTTTTTGCAGTTTGTGGACAGTTAACATCACCATTTCCAAATACCGGAATATGCATACGGGAATTATTTTTAACTTCTCTAATTAATTCCCAGTTAGCTTCACCTTTATACATTTGTTTTCTTGTTCTTCCATGAATTGAAATTGCCTTTATCCCAACATCTTGTAATCTCTCAGCAACTTCTACAATATATTTAGTGCTTTCATCCCATCCTAATCTTGTTTTTACTGTAACTGGAAGTGTGGTCGATTTTACAATTTCCGCTGTCATTTTAACCATTTTTGGTACATCCTGTAAAATTGCTGCACCACCGCCCTTACAAGTAACTTTTTTTACAGGACAGCCATAATTAATATCAATAATATCAGGTTTAGCTGCAGTAGCAATTTGTGTTGCTTCTTTCATTGAATCGATATTACTTCCAAAAATTTGAATACCGATTGGTCGCTCAAATTCAAAAATATCTAATTTTTGAATACTTTTAGTAGCATTTCTAATTAGTCCTTCAGATGAAATAAATTCAGTAAACATTAAGTCTGCTCCACCTTTTTTGCAAAGTTTTCTGAATGGTGGGTCACTAACATCTTCCATTGGAGCTAGTAATA
>CEQM01118258.1_pt1 | contig 63805 bp, 49 predicted proteins | sample 531111 | NCBI WGS metagenome assembly CEQM01 (sample SAMEA2621278, study PRJEB7988) | marine metagenome | biome: marine biome (ENVO:00000447); feature: deep chlorophyll maximum layer (ENVO:xxxxxxxx); material: "saline water (ENVO:00002010), including plankton (ENVO:xxxxxxxx)" | depth 120 m
CCTGCACAACCACCAAAGGCAGCAACGGCAGAATCATCATCTGCACACTCTGCTGCAACTGCAACTGAAAGTGATGTTACCTGACCAAAGCCGTTTGCAACAAAAGTTGCTGAAAATGGGGGAGAAGAATTCATTTCTGAATCAAGAAGAACTGTTTCTCCACCAGATAACATTGCCCACTGAATTTCTTCGCCCGCAGCAAAACCATTCCCAAGGCCTGATTCTGATGCCCAGACAGCAATTGCAAGCTGATCACCTTCATATGCAAGATATCCTGCATTTTGAAGATTACCTTCAGCATTAGTAAAAAAGGCACCTAACAAGTCGCCAGGTTCCATTACACTAGCACAAACATCCGCACCAACTTGAACAGTCATGTTCGCATCAGTAATTGTGTAGTCAAAATCTTGTGCAAATGTAAAATTAAAACACAAGATCATCATTAGAGACAGGAGTCTCTTAAAAAATAATTCTTTTTTCATAGCTACTAAATTTTAGAATTAGGGGTATATTTTTTTTCATAATTTTTAAAAAATAAATACCAGCACCAGCCACATAAGTAGCTGGAAACCAATTAATTAATTAAATAAACTGCAGGAAAACGAACACAAATGGGGGTAATCCTACGGCTTTAATTTACACATTTTAAATGATAAAGCAAGGGAATTTGTTAATTTTTTGTTAATAACTTTTTTAGTCTAACAACAATACATTAACATAAGATAAGAGGTCGGAACCGGATTCGAACCGGTGTAGATGGTTTTGCAGACCACTGCCTAGCCACTCGGCCATCCGACCTTAATTGTGAGTGCAAACATAATAAAAACTTATCAAAAAGAAGCAATTCAATAATTATTCTATCTAGTCCTTTCTAATTTATATTCTACTGTATCTGAATATTGATTCATCGGGGGATTAGGTTTTTTAATTAAAACTCCGGCTAACTTAACTTGTTTAAAATCTGAGAATATTTTTACTAAAATTCTATTAGCAACATGCTCTATAAGCTTAGATGATATTTGCATTTCTTTGTATACAATATCTGAAATCTTAACATAATCAACTGTTTTGGATAAATCATCCTGTTGCTCAGCTAATGTAAAATCTCCTTGCACCCAAACATCTAACTTATATTCAGCACCAATTTGAGTTTCTTCAGCAAAACAACCATGGTATGCATAAATAGTTAAATCCTTTAATTTAATTTCCCCCATTATTTAAGATTTTCTATCGCATTGTAGATTCGTGATTTCATTTTATCCCGACCAAGAAGCTCAAGACTATGAAACATCGATGGACCTGCTAAATTTCCAGTAATCGACAATCTTAACATCGGCATAATCTTTCCAAGCTTAAGGCCAGATGTTAATAAATAACTTTTAAAAATATTTTCAATATTATCATGAGTAAAATCTGGAATTTCATAAAGCCTAGATGTTAGCTCAATAAGATTAGGCACTAATTCAGTATTCCATTTTTTATTTACAATAAACTCATCCATTTTAATATTATCTGAAAAAAATGCTTGCCCCTCACTTAATATGTCTGATTCAAAAACAGCCCTCTCTTTAACCAAAGCAATTACTTTAAGAATATATTCTTTTGAAAATTCTTGCAATAAATCATTTTCTATATTAATAATAGAATCTAAAATCTCCTGATTTGATTTTAATCTTAAATGCTGCTGATTAAACCATTTAGTTTTTGAGTAATCGTATTTTGAGCCTGATTTGCCAACTCTATCTAAAGAAAATTCTGATATTAACTGAGAAAGATTAAACACTTCCTGTTCTGTTCCTGGGTTCCACCCTAAAAAAGCTAACATATTTATAAATGCTTCGCTGGAAAAACCTTTCTCTCGATAGCCTGTAAAAACATCTTCATTATTATCACTTATCCAATCTAAAGGAAAAACGGGAAAACCTAATCGATCACCATCTCGTTTACTTAATTTTCCATTGCCATCAGGCTTAAGAATCAGCGGTAAATGAGCATATGTCGGCATTTGGGAATCCCAACCAAAACAGCTGTATAAATAAACATGTAAAGGTGCCGAAGGCAACCATTCTTCCCCTCGAATTACATGAGAGATTTTCATTAAATAGTCATCTACCACATTCGCTAAATGGTATGTTGGCATGCCATCTGACTTAAAAATCACTTTATCATCGATATTATTTGAATTAACACTCACCCAACCTCTAATTTCATCTTCAAATTTTATTTCTTGATTCCTAAGCATTTTTATTCTAATAACATATTTTTCACCCGCTTCAATTCTAGCAACCACCTCTTCTTTAGGTAGAGTTAATGAGTTTTTCATGCTTGAACGACTTATGCTATTATATGTTGGAGAAGGTATCCCTGATGCCTTCATATTTTCTCGCATTTTATCTAACTCTTCCGGAGTGTCAAATGCATAATAAGCACAATCCGAATCTATTAATTGCTGGACATAAGAGTAATACATCGATTTTCGTTCTGATTGTCGATATGGGCCATATTCTCCCCCGATTTCTGGCCCCTCATCGGGAGTTAGGCCACACCAATTTAAAGATTCAATTATATATTTTTCTGCTCCTGAAACAAATCTCTTTTTATCAGTATCTTCTATTCGGAGAATAAATTTACCGCCATTTTTGCGAGCAAATAAAAAATTATATAATGCGGTCCTCACCCCTCCAATGTGAAGTGGGCCCGTCGGACTAGGGGCAAAACGAACTCTTATGGATTTATTATCTATACTCATAAATACGAAAAGCAAATATAATTAAATCATCTTATCCCATATTTACCTTTATTAGTATTTTTGTTTTATGGAAAGTAATTATCAACTTCTAATAAATAAATTAAATAAATTTATTCGAGAGTATTATAAGAACCTTATTGCGAGAGGAATTATATACTCTTCGTTATGTTTGATATCCATACTTATTGTATTTGGAATTGTTGAGCATTTTAATTTTTTTAATGGAGTAATTAGACTAATTCTTTTTTGGGCATATTGTTTAATTGGATCTACTATAATTGCTAGATTTATTCTTGTGCCTGTAATTAAAATGATGCAATTAAGTAAATCTTTAAGCTATAAAGAGGCCGCAAAAATTATTGGCCTCCATTTTAATAATGTTTCCGATAAACTATTAAATATTCTTGAATTAAATGACATTAATGATGGTAGCCAAGCTCTAATAAATGCTAGTATTGAACAAAAAATTAAAGAAATTGAATTAACCCCATTTAACAGGGCGATTGATTGGCGATCAACATTTAATTATTCTAAATTTTTAATTATACCTATTGGTATTGTTCTTGTAATTATGATTTCGGGAAATAAAAATATAATTACTGATAGTACCTTAAGAATTATAAATTATAATACATATTTCGAAAAGCCTGCACCCTTCTATTTTAATTTAAATAATGACTCATTAGTTGTAATAGAAAAACAAAATTTTGACCTTAATATTAGTGTTGATGGAGAAGAGCTTCCTTCTGAAGTGCTAATCAATTTTAATAATAATTCTAAAAAGCTTAAGCAAATAAGTCCTTCAAATTATAATTATACATTTAAAAATGTAAATAGTGATATTTTATTTTATATATCTGCTAACGAGGTAAAATCTAAGACATATAAATTAAAAGTTTTAGGAAAACCAGAAATTGAAAATATTTCAATTACAATCATTCCCCCTAAGTACACAGGTCTAAAATCAGAGTTAAAAGAAAACACAGGATCTATTCAAATCCCTGAAAGCAGCACTCTAAAATGGGAAATTGCTACAAATAATTGTGATACCCTAAATTTTATACTTAATAATCATTCTCAAACTTTAACCGAAAAAAATAATAATTTTAATCTTAGCCGAAAAATAAATACCGAATGTAATTATCAAATCACATTAGCAAACTCAAATGTTTCATTTATAGACACTACATTTTATCATTTAAAAATAATTCCAGATGCACATCCATATATAACAATCAACAAAGATTTAGACACAACTATTAGCACCCCTTTTATAAGCGGGATAATTCGTGATGATTACGGATTTTATGATTTAATATCTCATAAAAGAATTTATGGTTTAAGTAGAGACACTGTCATTAAATCAGCAATTGAAATCAATAAAAATCTAAGATCACAGTCTTTTATCTATTCAATGTTTGATCAAAATTTTAACATCAACCCTGGAGAATCTATTGATTTATATTTTACTATTCGTGATAATGATAAAGCAAATGGATATAAGGCGACTAATAGTGAAACTATTACCTTTAACAGCCCCTCAATTAATGAGGCGCAGGAAGAATATGAAGAGAATAATGAAGCTATTAAAAACTCAATGGTCGCCGAAATGACACTACTTAAAGATTTGGAAAAAGAACTTTTAAATTTTGAAAAAGATATAATCGAAAAAGACTCATTAGACTGGAGAGACAGAAAACGTTTGGAAGAAATTTTAAATCAACATAAAGAATTACAAAATAAAATTGAAGAAATGAAAATTAATTCAAAATCTAATTTTGACAAATTAAACTCTGTTACCCAGCCAAGTGAAGACATCATAAAAAAACAACAAGCATTAGAAAAACTTTTTGACGAAATTATGCCTGAAGAAATGAAAAATCTATATAAGGAGTTAAATGATTTAAAAGATGAATTACAGAAAGATGAATTACAGAAAAAGCTACAAGAATTACAAATGTCAAATGAAGATTTAGAAAAAGAATTAGATCGAAATCTAGAGATATTAAAACAAGTTGAATTTGAACAAAAATTAGACAATATTATTAATAAAATAGATGAGCTAAAGAAAGAACAACTTAAACTTTCTAAAAATGAAACCAAGAAAACTGAGGAAAAAATAAAGCTACAAAAAGAACATATTGAGAAATTTGAGGAGATAAAAAAAGAAATAAGTGAGATGAAAGATTTAAATAATCAACTTGAAAACAAACACTCACTTATTGAAACGAAGAATATAGAAAAAGAGATTGAAGAAAATCTTAACAATGCAAATGAAAACTTAGAAAAAAATAACAAGAAAAAAGCTAGTAAATCACAGAAAAATACTTCGGAAAAACTCGGTGAACTAGCTAATATTTTTGAAAAAATGAAAAAAGAAAACCAACAAGAGCAGCATTATGAAGATATGAATGTTTTAAGACAAATATTGGAAAACTTAGTATACTTCTCAATTGAAGAAGAAAATATTTTACTTGAATTTGAAAGACTAGATAAAGATGACCCACACTATGTTGAATTAATGCATACTCAACAATCTTTGAGAGATGCAGCAAGAATAATTGAAGACTCGCTTTTTGCTCTCAGCAAAAGAGTTCCACAAATTTCTTCAAAAGTTAATAGAGAAATTAATGTGATTGACAAAAAAACTCAATCTGCAATTGATCACTTAAGAGAAAGAACAACATTAAAAGCTATTCAAGACCAACAATTTATTATGACATCCGCTAATAATTTAGCTGTATTATTATCAAGTGTTTTAGAAAGCATGCAGCAAGAAATGGCAAATGATATGCCTAATAATCAACAATGTGAAAAACCAGGGAAGGGGGCTCCAAAGCCAGGTGATTTAAAAAGAATGCAAGAAGAATTAAACCAACATTTAAAAAATATGCAACAGCAACTAGAAAAAGGAGGTGAAAGTGAAATGCAAAAAGAAGGAATGTCAAAAAAATTAGTTGAAATGCTAGCAAAACAGGAATTAATTAGGCAGTCACTAGAAAACCTAAAACAACAAATGGAAGACCCTAATGGATTTAAAGCTATAGAAGATGCCGTTAAAAATATGAAACAAACCGAGAAAGATATCGCAAATAGAAAACTTACTCTTGAATCAATAAATCGTCAAAAACAAATATTAACAAGACTTTTAGAGATAGAAGAGTCACTTCAACAACAAGGAGAAGATGACAAACGTGAATCCAAAAGCTCAGAAAATGAATATGAACGAATAGTTAAAGATGCTTATGAAAAGTACGAACTAGAGAAGCTAAAACAGACAGAAATGTTAAAAACAACACCTCCGTCACTAAATATATATTACAAAAATAAAGTAGATAGATATTTCAATTTAATGCTACAATAATGTATAAAATAAATTATTTTTTTGAAGATATAAAGCCTTTTAAGTACGGCCTACCAACTAAAAAATGGATTGAGAAATTTGTTTTAAGTGAAGGTTGGAAAATAGGAGTACTAAATTTTATTTTTTGCTCTGATAAATACCTACAAAAAATTAATATAAAATATCTTAAAAAAAATTATTTAACTGATGTAATAACATTCGAAAATTCACCATTTAATATTAAATCAAAATTAAAAGACAACAGCCTACATGGAGATATATTTATAAGTGTAGATAGAGTTAAGTACAATAAAAAAGTATATAAAACTATATTTGCAAAAGAATTAAAAAGAGTTATGGTTCACGGGGGGCTTCATTTAATGGGATATGATGACAAAACTCAAGAAGAAAGGGTAAGGATGGCGGAGAAAGAAAATATTTACTTAGAAACCGAATAAGACATGTTAAATAAAGAGTATGATATTATTGTTGTTGGCGGAGGCCATTCTGGATGCGAAGCTGCTGCCGCTGCAGCCAACCTAGGGAAAGAAGTTTTATTAATTACGATGAATATGCAAACGATTGGCCAGATGTCATGCAACCCAGCAATGGGTGGAATTGCAAAAGGTCAAATTATTAGAGAAATAGATGCCCTCGGCGGATACTCAGCAGAAATTACTGACAAAACAATGATTCAGTTTAAAATGCTCAATAAATCCAAAGGCCCAGCCATGTGGAGCCCAAGAGCACAAAGTGATAGAATGAGATTTGCAGAGGAGTGGCGATTCAGGCTTGAGAAAACTGAAAATATAGATTTCTGGCAAGACATGGTGGTTGACCTAATTGTAGGTAAAAATAAAATTACAGGTGTCAAAACAGCACTAGGGGTTCAAATTTCAGCAAAATGCATAATACTAACCAATGGAACATTTCTAAATGGACAAATACATGTTGGTAAAAAACAATTTAAGGGAGGAAGATCTGGAGAATCCGCATCATATGGAATATCTGAAACATTAAAAAATCTTGGATTTTCTACAGGCAGAATGAAAACCGGGACACCACCAAGAGTAGACGGTAGAACAATCAACTTTAAAATGCTCCAAGAAGATCATGGAGACAAAAATCCAGGGTCCTTCAGTTTTATGGATAATGGCCAGTTGAAGGAACAAGTTCCATGCCACTTATGTTATACAAATAAAGAGGTTCACGATATTTTAGAAAATGGATTTAAAAAATCTCCACTATTTGACGGGTCAATAAAAGGCATAGGACCCAGATACTGCCCCTCGATTGAGGACAAAATATTTAGATTTAAAGAAAAAGACAGACATCAAATTTTTGTAGAACCAGAAGGTTTACGAACTTGTGAAATTTACATTAACGGTTTCTCAACCTCTCTACCTGAAGAAATACAACATAAAGCTATAAGAAAAATACCTGGATTTGAAAATGCAAAACTTTTTAGACCAGGATATGCAATTGAATATGACTATTTTCCCCCCGTTCAATTAAATCACTCGTTAGAAACGAAACTTGTGAAAAATCTATTTTTTGCTGGACAAATCAACGGAACAACAGGGTACGAAGAAGCTGCCTGCCAGGGACTCATTGCAGGAATAAATGCATCGAGAAAAATTGACAAACAAGAACCATTCATTGTAAAAAGAAACGAAGGATATATTGGAGTATTGATTGACGATCTAATAACAAAAGGAACAGACGAGCCTTATCGGATGTTTACTTCCAGAGCAGAGTACAGAATTTTACTCAGGCAAGATAATGCAGACATTAGGCTCACACCTATAGGTAAAAAAATTGGACTTGTAAGTGAAAAAAGAAACAATAGGCTCAAAAGAAAAAATAAATATATTAATGAACTAACAGCTCTATTGCATAAAAAAAATATTTCGCCACAGGAAATCAACCCAACACTAGAGCTATTAGGGGAAAGCACCATATTAGTTAATACTAGACTTTCTAAAATCCTTTCTAGGCCGAATCTGAATTTTAATCATGTTAATAAAGCATCTGCTCTTAAAGATTTTTTTCAAAAAAACGATATTGACACAGAAGCAATTGAGGAAACAGAAATATGCTTAAAATACTCCGGATATATTGAAAAGGAAAAAGAGAGTGTTGAAAAATTTAACAGACTTGAAGGAATAGAAATTCCAGAAAAATTTGACTATAGCAAACTAAAGTCAATATCAAGTGAGGGTAGAGAAAAATTAACAAAAATCAGGCCAATTACCATAGGGCAAGCATCTAGAATTTCAGGGGTTTCTCCATCAGACATTAGTGTTCTTCTAGTTTATATGGGGAGATAGGGTTCCTCGTGGAACATGTTTAAATCCTTCACTATCAATGTTTTGTGATTAATTTATGGTTACCTTTTTAATTAACGGCTCAAACAATGTCTCCACAACTAGCAAGTAAACTCCTGGTGCTAAATTAGTAACATCAATTATTTCAATACCATCATCATTAAACTCATTAAAAATAGATTTTGAATAAACTTTTTTGCCATTTAAATCAAAAATAGATAAAGAAACTAAATCTTGATTTTTAATTATAACATTCAGCGAAAAATCTGCTGGATTAGGGAAAGTTATCAAACTGTTACCAGATGCTGCTAAATCTAATAACGATGTATTGTCCTCACAGAAAATTAAGCAATCACTTAAAGTTGCATACTGGCCGGATTGCGCCTCAACACAACTACCATCAACACAATTATATTTAACTGAGGCTTCACTTATTTGAATATTAACAAAAAGACATTCTAAAATCCCCTCAAAGTTGTACTGACTCAAAACTATTTGACCATCACCCGAACCAAAGTTCCACTGAATTGCTATAGTATTTTCCGAAGATGATGTAAATAAAATTTCACCACCTGTTACAGACCATTCAGAAGTGTTGGTGAAGTCAGATGGAAAAGTATATTGCCAAATAGATCCTTCTTCTACAATAGAGGGCCCAATTATATCCTCAGTTGGCACTGATTGACAAGCATTAAAATGGGCAATAATTGTAATCGGAGAGGATAAGTCAAAGGTAATATTTGGATCTGTTGGGTCAGGCAACACTAAATCTCCTGCAACAACTTCCCAATAAAAATTAAATGTATTATTATCTAGACCATTAGCCGAAAGCTGAACCGGTAAGCCTGAATAATATGTTCCTGTCCATGGACTGTTAGCGGGAATCAACTCTATTGAATTAATGTCAACTTCTCCATCTCCCTCGATAATAACAGTTATATCCATAGCCTCAACATCATAACACTCTTCCATGCCTTCGACAAATTCATCTGAGCACCGTTCTAAAATAAAATCTCTAAGCTCTTGCACATTATCTTCCCAGCCTGCGACACTTCCGCCCCAACGTTCAACTTGCCTTGGCATTTCAGGGGCAATAATATCAATTAAGCTATCTAAATGATTAATCATAAAGTCACAACTAAAAATTGTATTAGAAAGATCAGCATACCGATTGATATAATCAGCCATAAACTGCTCATTATCAAGCAATGAGTTGAGTATTGGCACATGTCCCTGTCCACCCGGATCTCCTAAAGATTCCGGGTCACAAGGATCTGCACTAGCACCAGTATCAGGTATGCCGGTATAGTTTATGTAATGTCCGAATGATGCATCTAAATCCCATAAAATATAACGCCACTTTTTCTTATCTCCTTGTGGGTTTTTTCCTCTCCACCAGCCAGTGTTCCAATTTAACCAATCCATACAGACAGCATAAGAGTTTAAAATAAAATAATCTATTAAACTGCCTGTATTATATACACCCTTAACATAGTCATAGTTATCAGGGTCAGTCATGTCATTTCCTGTGATAAAGTCTACCAAATCATCCCACTCGTCTTCAGTAGTATTGTCTCCAAATTCAACCCAGGTGCCGCCCCATGTCTTTAAAAAATCTACATATCCCGCACCCTGATCATAATAATATTTTAAAAAATCTAAATCATCTACTTTTTCTCTAAAATCATAAACACCCCAGTATTCACCATTTACATATAGTATGCAGGACTCATGCGATCTTTCATCCATTCTTAAGTCTCCAACTTGAGATAAGGAGTGTAGATACGAATCCCTTATGTGTGCCGGAGAACCCGGTGCATCTGTGTAATTATCATTGGCTGCCGCTTTTAAAATTAATCTTTGAAATGACTCTCTATCTTTTGTAGTAAATAATTTATTGTTAATAGCATAATTATATCCATATTGATCTCTAGTAATGTAATCAAATCCTCGCTGACTGTAAGCCCAAGAGTCATTTCCGTGTTCATTAAATTCACCTACAGCTTCATCAACTAACACTCCCGATGCATTAAAAACTTCAAAAGTTCCTATGGGTCTCATCCACCCATTTCCATTTAAAAGATTATCCACTTCCTCACCTGCTACAGAAATTACATAAATAGAATGGTCCTCATTAATAAAATATGTATTTGACTCAATAAAACTATTTAAAAATGAAGCATCTTGACTAATGGCAATTGCCTTAACTACAGTTGTATTAGTAATAGTTATTGAAGAATTTAAAGTTGTTAGTAACCCATTTGCATCTACATAGCCATAAAAACTAGAACCTGAATTTGGTGCACTTCCATCTAAAGTATAATATATTTCTGTGTTTGGTGAATCGCAATTTAAATCTAAAAGAAGTTCATTAGAATAAAATCCAGCATCAAAATTAAAAGTAGGTGTAGAAACATAGCTGTTATATGCAACCTCTGAATTATTGCTTAATCCGGGAGTAGATTCTGTAAATATCGCCCAGTCAGCAGCGGCATCAAAAGAACGACCAAATGAATGATTAAGTTGATGAAAATCTAACTTCTTATAATCAATGATCACTTGTTCGGGAGATGTTAATATAATATATTCTGAGTTTTTTGTTTGAGTCAACTTAAAACTTGTATTAGTATTAGAAATTGTTAAGTTTGGATCTAAGCCCGAAGCATATATAACTTGATAATCCCCTGGGTTAATTACAAAGGAATTTGGAAACTGCCATTTAGTTAAATTATCAATTTTATCACTTAAATAATAACCTTGTAAATCAATAGCTTGGGATGTATTATTAAAAATTTCAATCCAATCATCATAATCACCACAATCACTTCCATCATTGTCACAATTTGCAGCAGAATACTCATTAATCATTACTCCATTAATAGCACCAAATAAACATGAGCCATCTTCAATGGTAGCATCAATATTAAAATTGATAGCATTTAAACTCGTACAACCTTCAACAAGTGGACAAGAATTATTGAATTCGCCTGGAGTTGGACACATTGTAAACTCCCATTGAAAATTATAAAGCTGACCATCAGGAAAAGATGCATAAGAAACATCCTCCGCTTGCGGCCCATAAGTAACATCAATGATCGTATTTCCAGCAACATCTATACCAATTATAGTTTCACCATTATTATTTAATTTAGCATCAATATGTAAAGGCCCCTGATCAAGATCCTGATCATACCAAAGCAATAAAAGTCCACCAGCACTAATAGTGGTCAATTCAGGATATCCAGAAGGAATTGTGCTTCCACCATTTAAATCACCAAAATAATAACCAGCTAAATCAATTGGAGAATCGCCCATATTTATAATTTCAACAAAATCTTCTGTCTCCAAAGAATCATCTAGGCAACAAGCACCATTGTCTGCAAATATTTCATTAATCTGAATCTGAGAAAAAGCAAAAAATGGAACAAATCCTAAAAAAATATATACTAATAATTTCTTCATATTTAAATTAATTTTAAAATTAAGATAGTCAACTATACAACTTTGCATAGCCTAAATTACTATCGTTTATAATCCCGACACTACTCTAAGTGATTTGTCCGAGGGAAATGAGGCTTAAAAGACCTTTTAACCTTTTCCTTTTTCACATTTTCGTTCTTTTTTTCCACCATAATATTTTCTTTAATAATCACCTCTTTTTTTATGGGAGAGAAATTAATGTCTGGGTCTTTTGAAACACATAATGTTTCAGAATTCTTAGACAATTTCTTTTTCAATTTAGAAACTGTTTTTAATTTTATTTTCTCATATTTTTTTAATTTTTTTGAGATTTTTTTATTCCATTTTTCTTGTGGTTTAAGATTTTTTTGACTTCCTTTTTTCTTCGGATTCCAGGCAGTTTCTGAAGCATATAGATTTCTAACAATTTTAGATTCTTTCTGTGCTTGATATAATGCAGCCCATATTAATGGCAGTGATTCAGAATTACAAGTCAATTTTTGTTTATTCAAATTAATTTCTAATAATCTAGCATGCCACTCTATAATATCAAACTCTCGCTGTATTGAATTTAAAACTACTTGTTTTCTGCTGGTAGGAATAGCGGAAGACCACCAAGACAATTCTTGGCGAAGAACAGAGTTAGCAGCAATAATTAAAGTATTAGATACACACTCGCAAGAAACTATAATATCTCCCTCTATAGTTGCTAAATTTTTAAGTTTTTTAATATTCCGTTCATCTACTACTTGATATTTTTTAAAATTATCTGTTTTAAGATCAAATAATTTCCAACTTAGCTCATCACTATATGGTGATGTTATTCTACCTTGATAAATACCATTAATGAAATTACCCTTTAAATGATTCTTTTCAAGAACCTTATTCTTACCATATTTAACCTCTCTGAAATATAACAATTCACCATCACCACATATTGAGCCACTATCCCATTGTCCTGAATAAACTATATCTTCCATGTATTTAGTGTCTGCTAAGGTAGCTGTGCCCTTACCATGCTTCAAATTATTTAGAAATTCACCCTCGTACATCATATGTTTTTTAATCACTTCTTTTCCCATTCCTGACTTTAAATTATTTTCCCACATGCCCTCATAAGAATATCCTCTTTTACCAGAAAAAAGACCTTTACCTGTTAAATTTCCCTCTAAAAAATCACCTGTATATATACCATTTTTAAACTTAAACTTCCCTGAGCCATTATCACAATTTCCATCAAGGCACTGAGCAAATAATGCAACTGGAATAATTAGTAAAAAAAATATAAAAAACTTCTTCATATATGCCATATCATATTGGTAACTCTAATTTACAAAAATTATAGATAAAAGTAATCCTGTGACCCTGGCAGGATTCGAACCTGCAACCGGCAGAGCCGAAATCTGCTATTCTATCCAGTTGAACTACAGAGCCATATACACTTAGCAAAAATACCAAAATACTATTGATATTCGTTATATTTAAAAAATACTTTGCTATGAGGAATGCTCTTATTTTTATGTTAATTTACTTTATTGGGTCTATTTCATTTTCCCAACAAATAAAAATTGGTGACTGGGCAATGCACCTTAACTACACCAATATCAATTTGGTTATAAATAAAAATAATACTATGTATGTTGGTACCAAGTCTGGACTTTTTATTTATAGTGAAAATGATAATAGTGTAACTACATTATCCAAATTAGATGGATTATCTTCTATTGACATCACCGCTTTAGATTACAATAATGGTATTCTACTCATTGGTTACAATGATGGAAATATTGATATGATTCATAATAATGAAATTATCAACATACCATATATAGAATTAGCAAATATTTTAGGAGACAAAAGAATTAATAGTATATATATTGACAATAATCTAGCTTATATTGCGTGTCCTTTTGGAGTGGTTGTTTACAATATCCCTGCAAGGGAGATCAAAGAAACATATTATTTATCCAATGATGGGACCAACACTGAAATATTTGCAATACATGTTTTTAATGAAGATATAAATAGTAATTCAGATGTATTTCTTGCTAATAAAATATTTTTAGCCACAAATAAGGGACTTTTTTATGCCGATAAATACTCCAATTTACTTGATTACAATAATTGGATTAATGATTTCCAATTTAGTTTATTAAAAAATTCTTCTAACTATACTTATGATTTACAAAATATCCACATATCCAATGTGGTTGGTTTTGATAAAAAAGAAAAGGGAGGAAAAGGACTAATGATAAGTACTAATTTAGACTATTCAAAAATTTCAAGCCCATTCAGTAAAACATCAAAATATAATTTTTTTGAACTTAATACATTTAATTATAATAATTCTTTATCTGAAGAAAAAATAAATATTTTTCATGTTAACACTGGAGTAAGAGGGGACATTATTAATTTTCAATATAATGCAACCTCCGAAAAAACAATGGTAATTGTAGATGATAATTATATTGAAAAAGTAATTATTCTAAATGAATTTTTTCAAAATATTTTATCCAAAAATTGTAGCGAAATAAATGGATTTTCTCAAAACCACACATTAATTTCGGGAGCAATTTCTGATAATTATAATACTACAAATACTATTTATTTAGCCGATGCTACTTATGGGTTGTTTAAAGGGTATAACACTGGCTATGAAATTGATTTTTTAGAATCAATTATCCCAAATGGTCCAGCTGGATTAAACATCGGGGCAATAGCAAGTGGATCCAAAAACCTTATGTTTACACACGGTGGAAAGACACAGCCTTGGAATAATATGGAAAATTATCAAGAAATATCTTTTTATAATAACATTCAGTGGTCACAATCCAATAAAATAATAAATCTAAATATCTATGATGCTTTGGCTGTGTCAGCCGGATTTAAAAAAGATCAATATTTCGTTGGAACATGGAATAGTGGATTATTGGAATTTATTGGAGACTCATTAGTAAACCATTATACAAATAAAAATACTAATGGAGCGATAGAGACTATAGCAGGGACAAATATGAGCAGAATCGGGGGTGTTGATATTGATAACAATGGTGCACTGTGGCTAACAAACAGTCAGGCTGAAAAACCACTAGTTAAATTTCATAATAATACTTGGACTAGCTATAATGTCCCAAATCTCCCTACTAGTATTATGTCAGGAAAAATTTTATGCTTAAATAATGGGCAAAAATGGGTTCAATTAAGAAACGATGGCCTTATAGTTCTAGAGGAAACCAAAAATAATTCAATAATATCCAAGAAAATTAGTACTGGAAATGGATTGCCTAGTAGCAGTGTAAATTGCTTTGCAGAAGATAATAGTGGAACCATTTGGGTGGGAACCTCACAGGGCTTGGGTGTCTTTTATTTTCCTTCTGAAATTTTCAATAATACATCAAATAATGCAGAATATATTTTAATTGAAACTGAAGATGGTTACATTGAAAAACTATTTGAAAACACTGAAATTCTTGATATTAAAATTGATGGAGGAAACAGAAAGTGGATAGCAACTAAAACAAACGGCGTGTTTTTAATATCTGATGATGGTATGACACAAATCCATAATTTTACAAAACAAAATAGCCCATTGCTTGATAACACAGTTTATGAAATTAGTATTATCGATTCATCTGGAGAAGTTTTTTTTGCAACGAGTAAAGGTTTGTGCTCATATAGGTCTAATGCAAGCTCGTCTAATAATAACTTTGATAATGCAGTGATTTTCCCTAACCCTGTTAGAAAAAACTACACCGGCGAGATCTCTATATCCGGCCTAAGTGATGAAGCAAATATTAAAATTACAGATGTTTCCGGTAATTTAGTCTATGAGACAATATCATTTGGGGGTACTGCTACATGGAATGGGAAAAATTTCAACAATAAAAAAGTTAGTACTGGAGTGTATTTATTTTTATGTACATCGTCTGATTTTAAACATAGTGTAGTAAAAAAAGTCCTTATCTATAATTAAGTATATGTTTATTACAACTAGTGCAATAGTTTTAAGGACATATCCTTTTCGGGATAAAAAATTAATAGTTAAAGTGTTTACACTTGACTATGGAATCATGTCTTTTATCATAACTAAAAATAAGTCTCAAATTATACTATCACAATCTTTAACAATTGCAGAAGTGACCTATAAACATGTTAAAAATAAATCGCTATTTTACATCAAAGAAGTTCAAGTAGAATATATTTATAATAGTCTCACTACGAATAGGAAAAAAATGGAAATTGGAATTGTTCTATGTGAAATAATGACCAAGTGTCTCAATGAAAAAAACAAAAGACTTTATATATACATTAAAAACACATTAATACAATTAGATAAAATCGAAAAATATGCAGAAGGCTTTGATACATTATTTTTGATAAAATTTTGTGAAATTATTGGAATTAGTCCATTTACTAAAGAAAACTCTGCTAAAACTAATTTATTCCTAAATCTTGAAGAGGGTCAATTTGTAAAATATCAAGCCCCAAATAAACTCAACACAATTTCAAAGGAAGAAAGTTATTTGCTACAAAAATTAGCTTATTTAGATTTTGATGATTTAAATAAAATAAACATGCATAGCAGTGTAAATCAAACTTTATTTCAAATTATGATTAAGTATATTTCAATACACTTAACAGACATAACTAAATTAAAGTCAATAAATATTTTTAAATCAATGTCTTAAAACATAAATTGGTATGATTTTTGCAAAATAATCAATGAATAACTTGAATTTTTATGAGAGGTTGTTTTTATGTTCTTATTATATTGCTATTTCCCAGCTTATCTAATGGGCAGAATACTACGATTATTGATGGAAACAAAAACCCAATAGCTAATGTTTCCGCATTTAATAAACTAAAAACAAAAAGTATATTGTCCAATAGCGAAGGAGTCATAAATTTAAGTCGATTTGTGAAAGATGACACCATTTATTTTCAACATCCTCAATACGAAATAAAAAAAATATGTAAATCAGACATTGGACAATATGTTGATGCTAAAATAAAATATCAATACTTAGAAGATGTTGTGATTCATCATAAAAAAAACATTAATAATATTAATAATGTAGCTGAAAAAAAAATATACATATCTAAACAGGACATAGCTGAACTAAATCCCGCAAATTCTGCGGAAATATTAGAAAAAAGTGGAGGTGTAAGTGTACAAAGAAGTCAAATGGGGGGTGGGAGTCCAAATATAAGAGGTTTTGAAGCAAACAAAGTACTATTAATGATAGATGGAGTAAGATTAAATAATGCAATTTATAGGTCCGGACACTTACAAAGTATGATTACGATTGATGAATTCACACTGGAAGATATAGAAGTTGTGTTTGGGCCAAGCTCAGTACTATATGGTAGTGATGCCCTAGGGGGAACTATTAATATGAAAACATATGAACTTTTTTTTCGCTCAAAATCTACATGGAAAGGGAGTATCTTTTCTAATTATAATTCAGCATATAATGGGCTCCGAAATAATGCATCATTAGTATTTGAAGCTAATAGATTTTCAAGTATCGCAAGTTTTTCTGCTAAAAATTTTGGCGACTTAAGAATGGGAACGTGGAGACCTCATGGATATAAAGAATGGGGATTAGTTCACCATTATATTGATAATGAATCTAATAGTATTATTTGCAATCCAAATCCAAATATTCAGAAAGAAATTGGTTATTCACAATTAGATTTTTTCAATAAAATAATTTTTAAAGTCAATGATCAAATTAGATTAACTTCAAATTTACAGTATTCTACATCTTCAAATGTCCCTAGATTTGATAAACTCAATGATGGAGATATACAATGCTTAATGGATAGCAATAATATTTGCCTATCTAATGAAAACCTGAAATTTCATTCATATTACTATGGACCTCAAAATCGATTTTTTAGCAGTTTAAAATTATCTTACTTTGACTCTAAATATATTGATAAGGGAGATGTTATTATAGCATACCAAAATATAAAAGAGTCTCGTCATAAATGGTATCTTGACGATTTTTTAGATTACTTAAATAATGTTGAAAATTATGATTTACCAACTCACCAATATGAAACCGTTGACATATATAGTTTAAATATGAATTTTAATAAAGGTAGTATTTATTTTGGCTCTGAAACAAACTATAACATTGTTGAATCAAAAACTACACCCAACCAAGAAAACATCTGGGGAATAGGAGACACACGATATCCTCCAAACGGCTCAAGTATGTTTAGCACAGCATACTACATTAGTATATTAAAGCCAATATCTCATAAATTACAAATAGAAGGAGGCTTAAGGTATACGTTTTCAAATGTAAAGGGTGAATTTCCTGATTCTATGCATCGACCATTAGCAAACATAGAAGGCTTAAATTTGTCATCAAGCAATAATATCGGCTCAGGAAATATTAAATTATTATATTATCCAGCTGACTACTTAAAAATAAGTAGTGTAACAGCTAGAGGTTTTCATTCCCCAAATGTAGATGATATGCTAAAAGTATTTAGAAAGGGGGATAATATCACAATTCCAAATATTGATTTAAAACCTGAGCACTCATTATCTCAAGAAATATCAATAACAGCGAATATTGCAAAAAATTTAACTCTTTATGCAGTAGGACACTACACAGAACTTACAAATGCTATTGTTAAAGATTCGATGCAGGTTAATATAAATCCTGATAAAAATGGAGATCCACTTTTAGCAAATATGATTTTATATGACGATGAACTTGTATATACTTTTTCCAATCAAAATGCACAAGATAAAATTAATATTTATGGCTTCACTCTTGGCTTTAATGCTGAATTAAATGGGTTTAAATTAATTGGTGATTTTAATTTTACTAATTCTACATATAACTCGTTAATGCAAGGTCCTGTAGCTCATATTCCTCCAAATTTTGGTAAAATTGAACTTTTAAAAGCATTTAATTTATGGGATTTTCGAATACTCTGTCTATACTCTGGATCTAAAGCCGCCTCTGAATTTGATGATGCTGGTGTAGATAATTTAAATGAAACTCCATATTTGGGTGTTGATGACAGTAACGGAGAGGATGTCTATGCAGGGTTACCACACTGGTACATTATAAATATATCTGGCGAAACTATAATTAATAATAAACTAAAAATTCAATTAGGTGTTGATAATATTCTAGATATGCATTATAAAACATTTGGCTCAGGAATTAGTGCTCCAGGAAGAAGTGTAAATATTGGAATTAATTATTTACTCTGACTCAGAGTACTAATAATTGCTTCCAGCTGGAGCAATGAAACATTTTTTCTCTCACCAGGGGCATATAGGTATGTATAGATCAAAAGTGGAGAAGAAGTACTTTTTAAGGTAAGATAATATGCAGTAAAAATGCCCCCCATAAAATCATTTTCCATTCTCCAAAGAGATTGTATTCTGACTCCAAGAAAATCGTTGACTTTTATACTATCTAATTTGATTACTGCATCATTTTCAGATTTCATATAAGAACCATCAACAGGTCCAAAAATATGTGGTTTAATAATACTATCAATAATACTTATGATGTTGTTTTGTGATTGTATTAGTTTATTTGATGCAAGGTTTGATAAAAAAATTCCTTGACTAATTTTAGGTGTTTCACGCCTTATCCATGTGATTGTAGAATCTGAATAAGCCAGAAAAAAATCTTTAGGAGGTGTGATTAATATATTATGTGTGTTTTCTACTTGCTCGTTAATACTTTTGGATGTATACTGCTTAAATTTTCTTGATAACCTTTTTATCTCAATTGATTTGATTTTTTGAATCAATTTAATTATTTGATCTTTATTTTTTTGTAAAGCAAAAATAGAAGGACACTCTACAAAAATCACTAACTGATCTAAGGCAAAAAGATCCATCTTAAATCTAATATTAAATTTAGAGTTATGTGACACAATAAGTATGTTTTGATGCCGCTGTAAAATACCTTTAAAATCTTCCTGATATACTTCAATTAGGTTTAAGAAATTTTCTTTTTGAGGAGCTGGACCAATATCAGTTGTTAATAAATCATTTAATTTTATAAAAAAATTGTCATCTAAATTTTTGCTATTTTTTACAATTAATAGCTCTAAAGGATCTCCTATAGAAGAGGGTAGTGCTTTACTATTAAAATAATTGAATTTTGAAAGTAAATATAAACTGCAAATTAATATTGCAATAATTATGAAAATATATTTTTGATTTTTTGACAAAATACTTTTTATTTAACTGTCCTATATATGTTTAGTCTTTGTCCTACTCTAATATTGTGGTTTTTTAAATCATTCCACAACATAAGGTCTTTTATAGTACATTTATATTTATTTGCTATTTTTCCTAAAAAATCTCCCTTTTTTACTTTATATCTTATTTTCTCTACATCTGTGAAAGCAGGGTAATTTAATTTCTCTGCTAACTCCATTTTTTCTAACTCTACATAAAGGCTGTCTTCGTTAACAATAAAAAAACCGGCCTTATTATCAGGCAGTATAATAGGGAACTTTTCACCTTCTAATGATGGGATTAAATTAATTCTATATGTCGGATTTAATGCTTTTAAAAGATTGGTCTCAATATTAAGTAGTTGAGCTAAATGTGATATTTTCACAGATTTATTTAAATGAATGGAATCAATAGAGTAGCTTTTAAATTTATAATTTTCATCTGCTAATATTCCATGTTCGTTAGCAAAATTCATAACATAGACCGCAGCAATAAACGAAGGTATATAGTTAGCTGTTTCCTTGGGTAAAAAGGGGCGTAATTCCCAATAGTTAAATTTACCTCCTGATCTTCTAATTGCTTTAGTGACATTACCACGACCTGCATTATATGAAGATAATGCTAAATCCCAATTATTGAAAACATTATATGCTTTAAGTAGATAGGCACATGCTGCTTGAGTAGATTTATATAAATCTTTTCTTTCATCTAAATATGTATTTATTCTTAAACCTTGTTCTTTAGCTGTAGGGTACATAAATTGCCAAAGCCCAACAGCACCCGCATGAGATCTTGCATTTGCATTTAATGAAGATTCAATTACTGGTAAATACTTTAACTCTAATGGAAGTTGATTTTTATCTAAATACATTTCAAAAACTGGAAAATAATAATCTGATAATGCTAATAATTTACTTACTTGCTCTTGACGCTGAAATAAATAAAATTTTATATGCTGCTCAACAACCTTATTGAATACTAGATTTAATGGTGTTAAATCATTTAGTGAATCAAGGCGTCGCTTTACAATTAATGAATTATAATCTGTTTTGATTATATTTTGCGATATAACTTTATTTTTTGGTTTTAAAATAGTGTCGTAAAAAAGTAATGTGTCGTTTTTAAATAAAACTGTATTTAAATTACTTTGAGCTGATGAATTAATAAAAATAAATATAAAAAATATAAATACTTTCCGCATAGTAGCTTATTAATTTGTTATAATATTATTTGCTACATCTAGCATCTCTCTCTCTGAAAAATAATTGCCTATTAATTGAGCTGAAGAAAAAAATTTATCTTTTGTTAACGATAAAGGGATAGATAATGATGGATGTCCTGATAAATTAGATTGTACAGTAAATATATCTTCATTATATAATTTTGTTGGACTTTTATCTTCATTAATTTTAAATGGTAAATTGGGAGATGTAGGTAAGAGCATGTAATCATATGTTTTTAAAATTTCTTCTGTTTGCTTTTTTATTAAATGTCTGATTTTTTGTGCCTTTATATAATATGCATCATAATATCCTTGGCTTAAAACAAATGTGCCAAGTAAAATTCTCCTTTTCACCTCTCTACCAAAGCCATTAGTTCTTGTGTTTTTTATCAACTCCTCTAAATTATCTTTACCCTCCCTATAACCATACTTAATCCCGTCGTAACGAGCTAAATTAGAAGAGGCTTCAGCTGTAGTTAATATATAATATGCGGGGACTAAATAATCTAGAAGGGGTAAATTTATATACTCAACGGTATGTCCCTTGGATACAATTTTATCAAGTAAATTACTAAAGTGTGTTTTTATTTCAATATTTATTTCTTTAAAATCTACTACTTCCTTAGGGATAGCAAACTTAGTGGGTTTACTTGATTCTTGATAATTTTTTCTTAATGTTATATTACCAACACATGTTCCATCAAAATCATCTTTTCCAGAAATTACATCCAGAATCTTGTCTATGTCATCAACTGATTTAGTAATTGGGCCTATTTGATCAAATGATGAAGCATATGCAATAAGACCATGTCGCGATACAAGTCCATATGTTGGCTTCAGTCCATAAACGCCGCAAAAAGCAGAGGGTTGCCGTATTGATCCCCCGGTGTCAGTACCTAATGCAGCATGACACAAATTTGCTTTGACAGCTGCAGCCGATCCACCAGAAGAACCACCAGGAACATATTCTTTATTAATTGGATTAGCAACTGGTCCATAAATAGAATTTTTATTTGTAGAACCCATTGCAAATTCATCGCAATTCAATCTTCCTAAAATAATGGCATCTTCTCTAATTAATCTTTCAACGACAGTTGCAGAATAAGGCGAATTATAACCCTTTAATATTTTAGAAGCTGCGGTAGAGGAATGGTTCTTGTAGCATATATTATCCTTAACACCAATCACAAGGCCTGCTAACTTACCAGCTTTATTATTTTTAATTTTATCATCTATAATAATTGCTTTTTCTTGAGCTTCTACATCATAAGTTTCAATAAAAGCATTTAAATCTTTATGTTTTGCAACATTAGATAAATAACCATTTACTAATTCTAGGCAGGTTATTTTATTTAATTTAAGATCTTGTTGAATCTTTTTTAAAGAATTATAGTGCTTCAAAATAAATTAATTTATTTTATTTTATGTCCTTTTTTTCTTTTGATTCAATAGGTGGTGTAGAGTCACCTTCGTCTTTAGCCGCATCTTTAAATTCTTTAATACCAGAGCCGAGACCCCTCATAAGTTCCGGTATTTTTCTTCCTCCAAATAAAAGTAAGATAATGACAGCTATTATTATAATTTCTTGTGAGCCGATAAAAAGTAATATATCTAATTTCATAATTTAAATTTAACTAAAAATACAAACATTTTTTTGTTTTAGTAGCTAGAAATCCAATGGGATGGATTTAGTTTTTCACGACCTTCCCAAATTTGAAAACCCAACACATTATTTTTTTTACTTTTATTCTTATATAAATGACCTATTTCTTGCTTTGTGTTAACAAAATCTCCCTTTTTTACTTTTACAGTATATATGTTGGAATAAACTGTTAAATACTTTCCATGTTTAATTATAATTACTTTTAAACCAGTTGGTAGAACAATAATCTTGCTAACTTCGCCTTTGAAAACACTTCTAACAATATTATTGTTTGTAGAGATTTCTATACCATTATTCATTATTTTAATTCCTGATAAAACGGGGTGGGGTACATTCCCAAACTTACTTATTACAATACCTGTGCTCACTGGCCAAGGTAATTGGCCCTTATTTGATATAAAATTATCACCTATTAACTTTGCTTCAGGAGTTAAATTATTTTTATTATTGTTTTTACTCTCGATCATAGACAAAATTGCACTAGTAATTTTATTTGTTTCTGATTCTTTTATTTTAATCGCATTAATTAGTGAATCCTCTTTGTTTTCCAATATAGAAATGGTTGCTTCTTTAGATGTTCTCAAGCTTCTTAACTCGAGTAATTCTTTTTTCTTATGAAATGCCAAATCTGACTGCTCCGCTTTTTTTTTAATTATTTTTTTATTTTTAAGCTCAACTTCTTGTTGTAATATTTCTATTTCCTTGTATTTTTTTCTTCTATTTATCTCTAACTCCCTAAAATGGAACACCCTTCTTGTTAACTGATTGAAATTTGTAGATGATAGAAAAAACAACAACCTATTATAACCTCTTAGTGATTTATGGGTAACTTCAATTAGATTAGAATAATTTTCTTTTAAAATCTCCAACTCTATTAAAATTTCACTTAGTCTCCTTTCTATTTTTTGTTGGTCTTTTTTAAGAAATTCAGTTTCTTCAGTAAGAACATTATACAGATTTTGCTGAACTTCTATTTTATTGTTTAATAAAGATAATGCTTCTAAAGTGTGTTTTTGAGTGAATTTTGTTTCTGTTAATAAATTATTTAAATATTGTGATTCTTTAACAAGATTTTTTTTTTGTTCAATAAGTTTATCGTAATTCTGCGCATTAGAAAAAAATGTAACCAATAAAAAAAATGATATAATGGCTTTGCGCATAGTCTAAAAATTAACTGACTTGTAATCTATATTAATTGATTTTTTCATTGCTTGATTTTTAATGTTATCACTTTCCCAATATATTATTTTATGGGGAAGAAAAACACTGTTATAATTAACATATTCTGTAAGTTGACAATTAAGAAAATTATTAAAATAGAAAACTGTATCTTTCTTTGCTTTTGTCTGAAAAAATAAGTTTTTAATATCATTCAATTTGAAATCAGGATCAATATTATTTGTCAAGACAGAATCTGTTTTATTTGTAATCTTTTGGTCTATATAAATACATTCGTTTGTCATTATTACATTTCCAAGCTCAATGCCTAAAATAGGATATGCTGATATAATTATAGAATCTTTCAAAATTTGAATTTTAGTTTTTAGTTTTGTTGTAACTCCTAAATCTGATTCTAAAAGTAGATTTGCATAAATAGTTGATGTGATAATTTGTTTATTAAATTTAATAGTGTCAGTGTCAAAAATTTTACACCCGGAAAAAATTAAAATAAGGATGACTATTAGCTGCTTGTTCATTTATAGTTGCTTGTTAATTTTATCCATTATTCTGTTGTTCTGCTTGTCTAAAGCAAGTGCCTTTTTCCATATTAAAACTGCTTTTTCTTTAAAGCCTAATACAAATAATATATCACCATAATGATCGTAAATAACTGAACTCTCTTTTTCCAATAATAATGCCGACTCAATTTCAATTTTTGCTAGTTCATAATCACCTAACTTATATAGTATCCAAGCATAAGTATCAATAAAAGACGGATTAGGATTATCTGATGTTAGTTCTAGGCATTTTATAATCATTTCCTTGGCTAAGGATAATTTTTCTCCTCTATTAGAAAGATAGTAACTATAGTTATTTAAAACATATATATTATTAGGGTTAAATATAAGAGCATCATCATATGCAGAATCTGATGAAGAATCATCATTTATCTCATGATACTGGTTGCCTAAAAGGGAGTAAAAATCAGAAAGTAAATTGTCATTATCAAAAATGAAATCTTTTCCTTTTAGTAAAGACTCTATACATAGAGTATGTTTTTGTTGTTGAGAATACACTAAAGCTTGATAATAATAAAAAGATGGCGATAATGGAAATCTTTCTATTGCTTTTTGAGTGACTATTAATAGTTCATTAAAGTTTTCAATCTGCCAGTAAATTTCAATCAACTTAGTATAAACATAATCATCTTTAATTAAACCTGAATTTAACGATAAGTTATATAGCTCAATAGCTTTTTCAAGTTTTTCTTCTCGGGCATAAAGATCTCCTAAAATTAAATTAAATAAATGTTCCTCCGGATGAAGAATTAAGGCTGACTCAATAATTTCCTGAAATGAATCAAAACGATTATAATTATTATTTATAATGAGGCCATAAAAGATTTCTTTCTTTTTTTCTATATTAATTTCACTACTTTTAGCAATATTAAATAAAAGTAATTCTTGATTTTGAAGATCCTCCCTATTAGAATAAATCGTGTAAAGTGCTATGTTTGCTGCTGGATTATTAGGTTGAATCTTAAGTAATTCGGTATATGTAATAATTGCATTTTCATAATCACTAAAGTGCATATAAATTTCTGCTAATGTATTATAGAAAATAGGAGATCTCTTAATTAATTTTTTTCCTATTTTCTCAGCTGCTGAGAAATTATTTTGTGCTAAATAAATATCTTTTTCTAAAACCAATAGCTCATTACTAAGACCTACTTTTTTTTCTATTTTTTTTATGAAGCGAATTGCTTTTTTATATTCCTCCAACTGAATTAAGAGTTGAGCAATTTCAAAAGTGTAAAATTCATTTTCTTCGTCAGAGTCATATAATTTATAATATGTTTCAAGCTTTTTTTCAATATCATTTTGAACAGTATATATTGATAAAAGCTCATAATGATACCACTTATTTGAAGTATCTAAACTAATTGCTTTATTAATATAATCCTCTGCACTTTCAACATCATGAAAAACATAAAATTGTAATTTACCTATTTGATAATAAGGTGCTGATTCTTGAGGAAGTATAGAAATACATTTTTCATATTTCAATATTGCATCACTATATTCTTCTAGTATTTTATGCTTTTCTGCCTCAAAATAAAGATTTATAAATTTTCTTTCTTTTTCAGTTACTTGATCATTTTCTGTTAAAGGAGAATTGGATAAAATACTCTGTTGTTCTTGAGCAAAGGACAACTGGAATGATAACACTAAAAAAAATATAAAAAAATTATTTTTACACATATAAATCTTTATTTAAAAGTACTATAATCACCAATATTTACAATACTGTGATTACCATCATATTCAACATAGCTACCTATTATAGATTGTTTAAAATTTGCTGACCGTATGTTAGAATTCGACTGCACAATAGTATTTGAAATATTGGAAGATTGAATTGTAGATCCACTTCCGACACTAACATTTGGGCCGATAGTTGAGTTCTTAATTATTACATTTTTTCCAATATAACAAGGCGGAATTATCGTTGTATTCTTATATTTTATATTTGTATGATCTTGATTTTTTAAAATTTCCTTATGAGATTCTAATAAATTAGTTGGATTACCAAAATCAAGCCATTTTCTAATTTTATGGGGCTTAAAAACATAATTTTTATTTTTTAAATTTTCAAGAACAGTTGTAATTTGATATTCACCGTTAATCATAATATTTTCTTCTATAATATTTTTGATCTCATTCTTTAATAGTTGTCCATCTTTAAAAAAATACATCCCAATAATGGCCAAATTTGAAATTAATTCATTTGGCTTTTCAATAAAATCTGTGATTTCTCCTTGCTTATTTAATTTAACTACACCATAGGCACTAGGATTTTCAACTTCTTGCACAAAAACAGATCCATCTACATCTTTTGGTAAAATAATATCTGCTTCAAATAATGTATCTGCAAAAATTATCATTGTTTCACCTGTTAATATTTTTTTTGCACAAAAAATAGCATGTGCTGTTCCCCTTGGTTTTGGTTGATAAAAAATATGTGTTTTAATATTTGTTTTAACACCTATTAAATGCAACATCTTTTCTACATCTTCATTCGGATCTTGAATAATAAAACCAATATTTTCAATATGATTACTGGAGTGATTTATTATAAGGTCGACTATTCTTTGTATAATAGTTTTCCCAGCTATTTCTATTAAAGGTTTAGGTGTTACTAAGGTTTGTGGCCTTAGCCTGGTTCCCTTTCCTGCCATTGGAATTATTAAATTCATATTTTACTTTTTACCCGTACTACCAAATCCCCCATCTCCCCTATCTGTTTTAGTTAACACTTCTTTACTTGACCAATTGATTTTTTCTACTTTTGCTAATACCATTTGTGCAATTCTATCGCCATTTTTAACTTCAAATACATTGTCCGAAAGATTAATTAATATAACCTGTATTTCACCCCTATAGTCCGAGTCAATAGTTCCTGGTGTGTTAATCACTGTTATGCCATTATTTAAAGCCAGTCCACTCCGTGGTCTAATTTGTAATTCTGTACAATCAGGCAATTCAACATAAAGTCCAGTTGGTATCGCTTTTCTTTGACCAGGTTGCATAAAAATTGAGCCCTTAAGGTTAGCTCTAATATCTAGGCCAACAGAACCAATGGTCTTATACTCAGGCAAAGGATTATTTGATTTATTTATAATGTCTACAATCATAACTATATATCAGTAAATTTATTTTCTTTTAATATTCTTTTAAATTGCGAGTATATAAATATAATGTATAATCCGAATAAAATAGTGTTGTCAATTTGAATATTCATCCATATTGGATGGTTAAACAAGGTGCTTATATATAGTAGTAAGCCTGCTAGAATAAAATAAAATAAAATGGATTTATAATTATAATTTATTTTATAATTTTTTTGACCTAAATAATATGATGTAAACATCATAACTGTGTAGCAAATTAAAGTTACCCATGCTGCTCCAATATAGCCATATTTGGGAATAAATAATAAATTCAATACTATGGTAACAGCTGCTCCAATTATTGAAATTATTGCCGCATATTTTGTTTTATTTGTCACTTTATACCAAACTGAGAGATTATAATAAATTCCTAAAAATATATTGGCTAATAAAACTATCGGAATAATAATTATCCCTTCGTGATATAGAGTATTAGGTATAATTAATTTAATAATATCAATGTAAAGTGTTACAAATAAAAAGATTACTAATGCTACTAAAACAAAGACTTCGAGCATTAATGAGTAAGTTTTTTTTGAATTTGGTTTTTTAAATTGACTGAAAAAAAATGGCTCAGCAGCAAATCTATAAGCCTGTACAAATAATGTCATAAAAATTGACAATTTATAGCATGCCGAATAAATTCCTAATTCCCTCATTGCAATTCCTTTTGGCAATAAATACTTAATCAAAAGTTTATCAATTGATTCATTAATCATAAATGCTAATCCTGCAATAAAAATAGGCCATGCATAGTTTAACATTTTTTTAAAAACTCTATAATTAGGCTTATTTATATTACCTTTTATCTCAGGAACTAAAAGTAATAATGTTAATATGCTTGCTATTAAATTAGATATAAAAACATATGTGATTGATATTGATGGATCATATATTAAATATATAAAATTCAACAAAAGTTCCTTTTCAACTAAAAATGGGCAAATTATTAAAAAAAATATGTTAAAAAATATATTGAGAATTATATTAATTGTTTTAAACACTGCAAATTTCAAAGCTTGATTTTTTTGCCTTAGTAGAGCAAATGGAATAATTGAAATTAAGTCAAATGATATGATAAACAGAAAAATTAAAACATATTCGGGATGACTTATATGCTGAATAATCGTTGCTATTTTATTGTGAAATAAAATACCTAAAAACAATAATAAAATTGAATTTGCTAATACAAAAGTAAAAGCTGTTCCAAAAATATTTAATTTTTTATATTTATTTGATTCAACAAATCGAAAAAAAGTGGTTTCCATTCCAAAAGAACCAAAGATCATTAAAAATGCAGCATAAGTATACATCTCTGAAACAATAGCATATTCGGAGGGAATAAATAAAATTGTATAAAGCGGAACTAATAAAAAATTTAATACTCTAGCAATTACACTACTAAATCCATATATAAGTGTCTGTCCAAAAAGCTGCTTAATTGCACTCATTAATCAAAATTCGATTTTCTTTTTTCTATAAAAGCATTAATTCCTTCTTTAAAGTTGTCAGTATTAAACAAGGAAGCAAAATTTCTACTTTCAATATTATCTGCATCAGAAAGAAAACAAGAATTAACAGAGTTTATTGCTAATGATAAAGCTTCCGGAGAAGTGTTATTAAATAGCTTTGTTATTGATAATGTTTTTGAAATTAATTCATCTGATGAAACTACATGATTAATTAAACCTATTTTATAAGCATAATCCGCATCAATAATTTTAGCTGTTAAAATCATTTCCATTGCAAATCCCTTGCCTATAATTTTTGGTAATCTTTGAGTTGCTCCATATCCTGGAATAATTCCAAGTGTACATTCAGGTAAACCTAACCTTGCTTCTTTAACAGCTATCCTTATATGACAGGATAGGGCTAATTCTAGACCACCTCCTAAAGCATAGCCATTAATTGCGGCCACGACTGGCTTGGAAAAATTAGCTATTTTATTAAATAATTTTTCCTTACCTGTACGGCTTAAATTATATGCTTCATTTTCTGAAAAATGCTGAAATTCTTTTATGTCAGCACCTGCCACAAAAGCCTTTTCTCCAGCTCCTGTTACTATAACAGATCTTATTTTTTTATTTTTTTCAATCTCTGACAATGCCTGCTCAATACAACTAATTACTGAACTATTCAGGGCATTTAATTGCTTCTCTCTAGATATTTTAATTATTGCTGTACTAGTTTCTAAATCATCTCTGTATAAAACAGAATCTCCTATTTTTAACCATTTTTCATTCATAATTACTATTTTTTATTAATCAACGGGATGGTCAATATAAATATCGTTCCATGTTTTGAAGATTTATAATTTATTGTCCCATTAAAATCATTAATTATTTTTTTTACAATTGCTAAGCCTAAACCCATTCCGCTATTTTTAGTGGTAAAATTAGGCTCAAAAATCTTTTCATTTATATCTTTTGAAATACCTTTTCCATTATCTTTTACACTAATTAAACAAAAATTGTCAATTTGTTTTAAGCTAATTAATACTTCAATTGGAGTATTTTCTTTTTCTGCCTGTAAAGAATTTTTTATTAAATTATTTAACACCCTTGTCAAGTGGCTTTTGTCTATAAATACTTTTGGATTTTGCGATGTATTTAGTAGTGACTGATACTTAACATTATTATTCTTAAAAAGATGTACTATTCTTTCAACTTCTTCAGCAAGTTCAAATTTTTCTTCTGACTGAATATTTAAACTAGCAAAGTCTGAAAAATCATTTGCTATTCTTGTTAATGTATCAATTTGTTGAATCATTGTTTTAGAAAAAGATTGTAATTTTTCTTTCCATTCATCAGAATATAGACCTACACCCTCCCCATCAACAAATGACTTTAAAAGATATTGTACATTAAGTCTCATGGGAGTAAGTGGATTTTTTATTTCATGTGCTATTTGTTTAGCCATTTTCTTCCAAGCACCCTCTTTTTCACTATTTATTAACTGCTGGGTTCTAACCTCTAATTCCTTCATTAATTTATTATAATCTTCTATTAAGTGTCCTATTTCATCTTTAACTGGCCAATGTAAAGGTGTTGCTATATTATCTATTTTAGATGACGACAAATGCCTTGATATTGATCTTAAGGGTGATGTTATCTGTTGTAGTAATAAATAGGCAAACCCAACAGCAAATAATAGTAATAAAATATAAATTTGTATTAATCTTTTAATCTGTTGATTTGTCTTAATTATAATATCATCCTTTGTGCTTTTATCGTAAATAACATCTAAGATACAAAATGGGCTATCAGTGATTATTGGCTCCGATGAAGACAGGTTTTTTTGAGTATGATCCTGATAAAGGATTCGGTATGTGCCAAAATATTTTCCTTTTTCATAATTTATTTTTTTTTCTACTGACCGGAAGCAGGAATCTATCACTGTTTGAGATAAAGCTTTTATGATAACACTATCCTTAAGCAATGTTGAGTCTGAAGACCAAATAAATTTTCCACGAAGATTATATATGTTAATCTTTAAATTATGAATATATCCAACATCTTTTAAGATTGGCTTAAATGATGTTTCTAAATCTACATTATATTGAGGACTTATATTTATAATAGCCTCAATTGATTTAGCTACTGCCCTATCCTTTCTTGCTAAACGTTCTGAATTATATTGTTCAGTATCTTTCCTAGTCTGTTGTATATTAATAATGGCTACAATTAATAAGGCAAATGTTATCAAGCCAATCATTGATAAAAAAATTTGTAACCTTAATGTTGTTTTTTTAAAAACCATAAGTTATCAAATATAATAAAATTGAAAGTGATGTTAAAAGTGACGATATTGTGATTTATGTCCCCTTAAGTGCCTCGGCTCCCGCTACGATTTCTAATATTTCATTTGTAATAGCTGCTTGCCGTTGTCTGTTGTATGTTAATGTTAGATTTTGTTTTAATTCTTCTGCATTATCTGTTGCTTTGTGCATTGCTGTCATACGAGCCCCATGTTCTGCAGCAATAGAATTTAAAATTGCTTCAAAGAACATGGTGTGAATTTGCTGAGGAATTAAATTATTAATAATTTGTGTTTTATCTGGCTCAAAGATATAATCTTTTTTAGAAGGATTGTTTTCAGCATCATTAGTATCTATAGAAATAGGTAAAAGAGGTTCAGCTGTTATAAGTTGAGTGGCAGCATTTTTGAATTTATTATAAACAATTATTACTTCTGACCATCTTCCCTGTAAAAATCCATTTATAATCATCTGGGAGATTTTTTTACTTGCTTGAGAGGAGGGCTTATCTAATATTCCCGTTTCAGTTGCAATAATATTAAATTCATTTCGCTTAAACTGTTCTGCTGATTTTTTTCCTATACATATTACATCTATATTTTTTGAATCTTTATGTTCTTTGCTTCTCTTAAAAACATTAGCATTAAATCCACCACAAAGACCTCTATTTGAACTTATTGCAATAATTAATGATTTATTTTCTGAAGCAAAATTAGAGGTTAAATTAATATCGGAAATATTAATGTTAGGTAATAAATTTTGAATTGATGATTTTAAAGCTGAAGAAAACGGTCTAATGTTTTGAATGCTATCCTGTGCTTTTTTTAATTTTGCAGCTGATACCATTTTCATCGCACTAGTTATTTTCATAGTAGATGAAATAGAAGTAATCCTAGACCTTATTTCTTTTAAATTTGACATGTTTTTTAACTATAGTTTTTTAAAACCTGATTAAGTGCTGATTCAATACCATTTGTAACATCTTCTGTCAATTTACCAGACCTTAAGTCATCTAGTATTTGCTTAAATTCTCTGTTTAACAATTTAACTAAATCTTCCTCGCATTGTTTAATTTTATTAACTGGAACATTATTCAATAAACCTTTTACTCCGCAATAAATAATTGCAATTTGATCTTCAACCTTCATAGGCTTATTTAAGCCTTGTTTTAAAATTTCAACATTACGTTTTCCTTTTTCTAATACCGCTGTTGTTGCTGCATCTAAGTCTGAACCAAACTTTGCAAAAGCTTCAAGCTCTCTATATTGTGCTTGATCTAATTTTAATGTTCCTGCAACCTTTTTCATTGATTTTACTTGTGCACTTCCACCAACTCTAGAAACAGAAATACCAACATTAATTGCGGGTCTTACACCTGAATTAAATAAATCAGCTTCTAGAAAGATTTGTCCATCAGTAATTGAAATTACATTAGTTGGAATATAAGCGGAAACATCGCCTGCCTGCGTTTCAATAATTGGTAATGCGGTTAGTGAACCTCCTCCCTTCACTATAGGTTTAAGCGAATCTGGCAAATCATTCATAGAGGATGCTATTTCATCAGAATTATTAATTTTAGCAGCTCTCTCAAGTAATCTAGAATGAAGATAAAAAACATCACCCGGATAAGCTTCTCTGCCCGGTGGTCTCCTTAGTAGTAATGAAACCTCTCTGTATGAAACTGCTTGTTTTGATAAATCATCGTAAACAATTAAGGCGTGTCTTCCTGTGTCTCTAAAAAATTCTCCAATTGCTGCACCAGTAAAAGGTGAATAAAACTGCATTGGTGCTGGATCAGATGCTGATGCAGAAACAATTACAGTATATGGTAAAGCACCATTATCACTTAACATTTTTGTGATATTTGCTACTGTAGAACCTTTCTGAGATGTGGCAACATATACACAATAAACAGGATTTCCTTTTTCATAAAATTCTTTTTGATTAATAATTGTATCCAATGCAACGGATGTTTTTCCAGTCTGTCTATCTCCAATTATCAACTCTCTCTGGCCTCTCCCAATTGGAATCATAGCATCAATTGCCTTAATCCCTGTCTGTAATGGCTCAGCAACAGGCTGCCTATATATAACACCGGGTGCTTTTCTTTCTAAGGGCATCTCATACGTTTCTCCTTCAATTGGACCTTTACCGTCAATTGGAACACCAAGAGCATTAACAACACGACCTAACATTCCTTCACCAACTTTAATTGAAGCAATTTTTTCTGTTCTCTTAACTATATCACCCTCCTTTATCTTGCTAGAAGAACCTAGCAAAACGGCCCCCACATTATCCTCTTCTAAATTTAGAACTATACCCTGTTGGTGTTTATCATTGTTAAATTCTATTAGTTCTCCAGACTCCACATTTTTGAGTCCATATATTCTTGCTATTCCGTCTCCAATAGCCAAAACAGTGCCTGTTTCTTCTAAAGAAGAATTTGAATCTAAATTCATTAATTCTTCTTTTAAAATTTGTGATACTTCTGATGGTTTAATTTGTGTCATTTTTTAAAAATCTTTAAAGTTTAAATGCCCTTTTAGCATTGCTTAATTTTTTCTTTATACTAGCATCGTATTGTAAGTCGCCTCTTTTAATAATAAATCCTCCTAGTAAGCTTTTATTAATTTTTTCTTTCAGCTTAACTTCCCCACCATTAAAACTGACTTTTTCTTTAATGCTTTGTTTTAGTGAGTCACTTAATGGCTCAGAGGAAATAACCTGAACAACACTGATATTATTATGTTTATTAAATATTGCTTCATATTTATTAATAATATCACTCAAAAACACTTCTCTGCCTTTATTAATAACTAATGATAAAAAATTCATCGTTATTGGCTTAATTTTTTTTGTAAATAATTTTTTAAATAATTGCACTTTTACAGAGCTCCTAATAGTTGGATTATTAATAAAATTAACTAATTGATTATCTGTATGAATAATCTCGAGGACAGATTTCAAATCAAGCAACACATCTTTTGAGCTATTGTTTTCTAAAGCCAATAGAAATAATGCTTTTGCATATCTTATAGAAGCTGATGTTCTCTGCATAATTAATTAAAATCTAATGTTTCTACACTCTCCTTTATTAATTGATTGTGCTGTTCTTTATTTTCCAATTCCTTTTTTATAATTTTTTCTGCTATTTCGATAGAAAGTTCTGCAACTTTATTTTTTAATTCATCTACCGCCGCTCGCTTTTGCTGAATAATCTCCTCTTTAGCAATAACAAGCTGTGAGCTAATCTGAGCATTTATTTTACTTTGTTGCTCTAACTTGTAATCTACTAACTCCTGTTGAGCTATTTTAATAATATTTTCTTTCTCTACTCTTCCTTCCTCCAAAATTTTTTCAACTTTAGAAACAGCATCTTCTACTTGTTTTTTTGCTATTTCAGCTTCATCTAAAGACTTTTGAATTCCGGCTTCTCTTTCATTCAAAGCATTTAATATGGGTCCCCAAGCAAACTTTTTCATTATAAAAAGTAAAAGAATAAAGCATGTTGTCATCCAAAACAACAAGCCTATATCTGGTTTGACTAATTCCATGTGACAGGTTTTATGTTTCTAACTTTATTTCTATGACTATATTGTAAAAATAACAAGTAGTCCAATAACCATTGCAAAAAATGCTGCACCCTCAACTAAAGCTGCCATAAGAATCATATTTGCTCTTAAATCATTAATTGCTTCTGGCTGCCTTGCCATAGCCTGCATTGCACCATTTCCAATTTGTCCAATACCAACACCGGCACCTAGTGCCGCAACTCCAGCTGCTAAAGCTGCAATACCATATCCTGTAACATCTGTAGCTAATAAAACTGATAATAATTCCATTTTAATATAAATTTTAAGTTAATAATTATTTTAAAAATTTTTTATTTTAATGCTCCTCCACAGCCATACCGAAGTACATTGCCGCTAACAATGTAAAAACATACGCTTGTAAAAAAGCAACTAACAATTCTAGGGTCATCATAAATAACACAAACAATCCGGAGAAAACAGAAACACCATAGCCTGCTATAGGGCTCATTTCTCCAAATATAAAAATCATACTAAAAAAAGACAGTATAATTATATGTCCTGCGGTAATATTTGCAAATAACCTTATCATTAATACTAGGGGTTTTAAAAAAACCCCGAAAATTTCTATTGGTGTCAAAATTAACAAAACTGGCTTTGGAACACCAGGCATTGCAAAAATATGCTTCCAATAATATTTTTTTCCACTTAAAGTTGTAATTATAAATACCATTGCTGCTAGAACCATTGGTACAGCAATATTTCCAGTTAAATTAGCACCTCCTGGGAAAAAAGGAACAAGTCCCAGTAAATTATTTAAAAAAATAAAAAAGAAAACTGTTAATAAAAATGGTAAATACCTTTTATAATCTTTGTCTCCTATGGCTGATTTTGCAATATCGTCTCTAACAAAAATAATAATAGGCTCTAATAACGATTGAATTCCCTTTGGTGCCTTATTTTTATTTTTTTTATATCTATTGCTAATAGATATAAATACGGATAGTAGAATTACTATACTTAATAGTAACGAAAAAACATTTTTAGTTATTGATAAATCCCAAATTTTATCTGTTTCTTTTATATTTTTAGAGCCATCGGCATTGACAGCTATAATATTTCCATGGTCAAGCTTATAGCCATTATAAACATCATGCCCATGGTTAAATTTTGATGACAAAAAAATCTCCCAACCAGTATCTTCGTGGAAGATAATAATTGGTAACGGAATTGAAACCGCATGACCCTGCCAATCTAAAATGTGCCAATCATGAGTGTCAAGAATATGATGCATAATCATCTCTCCTGGCTGAAACTTTTCTTCAACATCATTTAAGTTGTTGCTTGGATCACCAATAGAAGATGCTGGACACAAAAGAACACTGAGAAACAAAATACTAATAAACAACCTAAGCATCATAATTTGATGTTAATGTAAGATTAAAATCGAACACAAAAGTAATTAATTTATAATTAAAAACAACTTATTAAAGTTAGCTTTTTAATTTTTTATTTTCCTTGACTAATATCCTTTATTAAGGCATATAATGTATAAAAAATAAATACTGCTGAAATGGCTAACGTTATAATATATTTTTTATGATTTAAAAATTTATCTATTTGATATCCTATAAATACAGCAATAAGAACAGTAATAGCAATTTGAGTGCCTATAAAATAATACTTAAATGGGCTTTTGTTTTTCATCTTTATTGCTAAAAAAAATTTTAGTATTAATAATTAAATAAAAAAAATATGTACACAAAAAAAATACTACAAATTGTATTATATTTTTTTTACTTATACTCTCAGCAAAAAGAAAAAAATATATAATTAAAACAATTAGGGATATTAGCATTTTCAGCATTGTTGTAATATTATACATCATAATAAACATAGAGGGAGAGGCTTTTGATTTAAATAAAAATAAACTTTGTGTAATGTAAAGTGTTGCGAAAAAAAATACTGTTAAATAATAATGATGTGGGAATTGAATTTTAGAAAAGTTAATAATAAGAAATGCTAAAAAAAGTGAAAAAGCTGTTAGTATTAAATTACTTATTAAGTGTTTTTTCATTTAAAAAAACTTATGCCGTTTTTTCACTAGAAGAAGGCACTGTTTTGTCTTCATTTTTATTAATATTTTTAACAACTGGCCCCATACTACATTTACCTGAAAAAATTGCACCCGGCTCAATGGCTAATTTACTTGCAATAATTTCTCCGGATAATTTTGCTGTTGATTTTAGTGTTAAAATATCTTTCACTGTTATTGTTGCTTTTATTTTACCTGCTATAATAGCACTTTCACAAACAGCTTCACCTTCAATTACTCCGCCTTGCCCTAAAACTAATCTACCTTCTGTGTGAACAGATCCATTTAATTGACCATCTATCCGCACATCCCCCTTAGAGTTTAAGTTTCCCTCTAATGTAGAGCCCGTTGATATTGAATTTATTTCATTATTTTTGTCTGTTGACTTTAACATAAGGCCTTAATTTTTACTCAATTTAATAAATAAATTTCATTAAAATATTTAATGTATTCATTAATATTTTTTTCCTTTATTAATCTACCATAATTATTTTGACTAATCACCATTGCTTTTATATTGTTATTGTTCAATACATTTTTTGTAATTATACTTTCTTTAATTAACTCATAGTAAGTAATTGCCTGCTGCTTGTTTTCAAAACTTGAAACTTTAAGTAGCTGTATTTGTTTTGTAAGTAGCAGGTTGTTGGTTGATAAACTATCTAATTTATAATTCTTACTATTAAACTTCGATAATGCTGCTTGTGTTTCAGGTAAGTTAACCGACACATCATTAATGGATAATAAAAAATAATGGGGGTCATTAAATTCATTAACATATATTGAGGATTTTTCAAAATCTATTTCACCTTTCAAAATTAAAATTATACTATCAATTTGAGTTGTTATTGCATTTTCTAAATACTTATTTTTAATGCCTTCCAAAACATTAATAAACTGTTTTTTATCTGATTTCTGTGCACCACAAAATGCATTTAATAATTCAATTTTTGCTATAAAAATATTATCCATATTAGCACTTAATAATTTTTTTAACTCTAAACACGATTCATTAGAAAATTCAGTATACAAATTGTGTGCTCGCAAATATGTATTTTTATCATCTTGCAATTTTTTATTTTGCGGCTCTTCACCATTTAATAGTGTTAAATAAATACTTTCGGGGTATTCATTTTTTATTTTATTTAAAAATACCTCGGCACTAACCGTGTCACCCTGTAAAATATATATGCCATATAAATCGAAATATATTAGTTGCTTATAACTTGTCTGTGGAAATCTTTTTTGTAATTGACTAAAAACACTTATTGATTGTGAATAATCTTCAACATCTTCCTTAAATATTATTCCCAGGTCATAATATGCTGTTTCTATTTGTGACAGCAATAATAGTTGTTCTTCGTCTGATAGCGGAAGTTGTTCAATGTAATATTCCCGACTATATTTTTCTTTATCCGACGGTTCGTCAGGATTAATTGATGCATTCACATCATCATTGCTCAGGATTTGATTTTTATTTTTTCTCCTCCAATTATCTTCTAATTTTCTATTACCCCATCTTGATAAAAATTCTGAATAACCTAAGCTCATTGCTGATGGGTTGTAAAAATACCAGCCTCCTCCTGCAGAAATATTCATGCTATTTTGGGCCTGACGATTAAATTCATATGAATTAAAATTGCCTCCCGGTGACCTTTCGTTTGAATTGTTTTTTGATAATTCTTCTGATTTTTTTAAAGCATCTATATAATTGTCAATAATTTGGTTTCTTTCTAATTCTGGTAATTGAGCTAAAGCAACAATACTATCATTGTAATTAATAATGTTATATTTATTTGCGATTTTTTTTGCACCTCTAAGCATCTTTTTTATTTCATCATATTTTGATGTTTTTGAGCTAGAAAGTTGATAGGCGGAGTCGCAATGATAATAAGAATTTAAATATTTTTTATTTTCCCAAAATAAATTTGCTAACATATAGTGTGATTCAATTTTTTGAGCACTATTAAATATTGATGATTGTATTGACTGCTTTAAAGAGTTTATTGTGGATAAGGTATCTTTATTTTTTAAGTGCAGTGTGGCTAATGCAAAGTGAATTTGATCTTTATATTCCTTGTTTTTTGAATCCTTTAACATAGAAGCTAAGCTTTTATTTAACTCATCGAATCCTTTACTGTTTGCAACATACGCTTTTGTTCTCATCAATTTAGCATTAAAAACCATTTCATATCTAGGGTTTTTATTTATTACCTTATTGAATTCTTGTAATGCACTTGAATGCTCATTTAACAATAAATAGAGCTGTCCTAAAATATAGTGCATTCTTGTTTTTTTATTTTTATTATTTGATTGATCAACCGCTCTTTGTAAATATTCTGTTGCCTCCAAATAATATCCCTCAATTATAGAATTCTCCGCTTTTATTTCATTAAGTATGGCCTCTTGATTTTTATTTAAAAAATAGTCTTCCTCTAACTGCCTAATATTTTTTCTAACAGCTTCTTTGTTTCCTAATTTTTGTTGACATCTTGTGTTCCAAATTAGTGCATCTGATTTAAGATTTTCTTTATTTGATTTTCTAATAATATAATTAAATGTATTAACTGCGGGTGCATATTCCTGTTTATAAAAATATGATTTACCTATAATCATATAATTTGCATCAATTAATTTATTTTTTTCTTCTCCATCAATATTCATGGAATGCTGTTGTATTGCTGTTTTGCTTTTTTCAATTGCATTATCAAATGTAGATTGAGCTGACTGTGCTAACTTTAAGTCCCCATATTGATTAATTGGAAGAATTTGCTCGTAATTATCTTCGTGGGCATTTTCTATTTTTTTTATGCCCTCCTGTAAATACTGATTTGCATAAAACAATCCATTATACTTTGTATTTAGCTGGTGATAGGTTCGATTTAAAATTGTATCTGTTTGTGTGGAGCAACCACCTAAAAATAAAGCAATAAGTAAAACTACTTTTGGTGAAGATTTATAAAAATTATTTTTTTTTATTTTCATTGAAACATATATATAAACGAATATAAAATTATTTTATTTTTTTTACTATCCATATGTTTTGAGAATACTATTTCCGATATTTGTTTACTAAGAGATAAAAAAAATGGCTAAATCCAATAAATCCTACTTGCAAAGTATTTTTAATTTTTTTCTTAAGTCTTATAAAATATCATCTGTAAATAAATCTACTTTACAAGAAACACCATTGTCAATCTTTAAAGCTTACCAGCTCTTTATATATATTATTTATTTGTTGTTTATTTTTTGCGTAGTAATTTTTATCCTTACAGCATATGGGCCTCTGCAAAATTTGCTACCACAATCCGCATACTTTAAAAAATCTGAACTTATTGAACTTATGGTTAAGGTGGATTCTTTAGAGTCTAACTTATTGCAAAAATCAAAATATATATTTGTTTTGGATAAAATTATAAATGGGGAAGTTGTAGACAGTTTTATTCAAACACAAAATGATAGTACCATAATTTTTAACGATATTACCCTCACTCCCTCAAAAGAAGATTCTTTATTAAGACATTTTGTGGAAAATGAAGAGTTATACAATATTCCTGCCGATTATACAGCAGAGAATGCTGATTTAGAAGATTTTGTTTTTTTTAAACCTGCAGACGGTATGATTTCTAGTTTTTTTGATATGAAAGAACAACATTGGGGAATTGATATAGTTGCTAACACTAATACATCTGTAAAAGCCACTCTTGATGGAGTTGTTATTTTTTCCGACTGGTCAGTTTCAAGTGGACACACAATCATTATTCAACATGTTGATAATATTATTTCAGTTTATATGCATAATGCATCTTTAACTAAAAAAAGTAATGACTTTGTTAAATCAGGTGAGGTTATTGGAATAATGGGTAATAGTGGGGAAAGCTCTTCTGATCCCCATTTGCATTTTGAGCTATGGCAAAATGGAACACCGATTGACCCGTTAGAATATTTAGATTTTTAAAAGATGAGTATTTCTTCATTTGTTGTTAAGTTTTTAGCTAAGCAGGCATATAGGCAAAATATACGAAACCAAAAAAATGCGATTGAGGATCAAAACAACACCTATAAAAGTATTATTGCTTTCGGAAGAAGCTCACATTATGGTAAAAATTTTAATATAACATCAAACTTTAAGTATAACGAATATGCTGAAAAAATTCCTGTTTCCAAATATGAAAACTATAAAGAATATATATCATTAATTTCAAAAGGTGAAAAGAATATTTTAACTACTGGGAAACCCATTTATTTTGCTATAACATCTGGTACAACATCTGGTACAAAATATATTCCTTTAACACAAAAAATGTGGAACTATCACACCTTAGCTATTAAAGAATTGTTGTTATTATATGCTTATCAAAAAAATGATTTTAATTTTTCTAATACTGCAATGATGTTTATACAGGGCTCTCCTGAACTTAAATATTATAATAAAATTCCTTTTGCTAAACTATCTGGAATTGCAGCTAGACACATACCTTTTTATCTTAAAAAAAATCGCTATCCGTCTGTAAAAACCAACAAACTACAGCCTTGGGAAAAAAAAATAGATACAATTGTATTAGAAACTTATAATAAAAATATGAAAATACTCGGGGGTATACCTCCTTGGGTAATTACATATTTTCAGGCACTTTTAAAATACACAAAGCAAAATACTGTAAATGATGTTTTTAAAAATTTAAAATTATATATACATGGCGGCACCAGTATTGAGCCCTACAAAAATACTTTTTCTAAACTATGTTCAAATATTGACACTCTTGAAGTTTATCCAGCATCTGAAGGTTTTTTTGGATACCAAAACTGTTTAAATGATAAAAGTTTACTGTTATTAACAAATCATGGTGTTTTTTATGAATTTATTTCCTTAGAAGACTTTAGAAGAGGTGCCCTACAAAGAATACCTCTTGAGGATGTGAAATTACATATTGACTATGTAATGATTGTGTCCACAGTTAGTGGGTTGTGGGCTTATAACACAGGTGATACAGTTAGATTTGTGTCTAAAAATCCCTATAAAATTATGTTTAGTGGAAGAGCTTCTCAATACTGCTCTGCTTTCGGTGAGCATGTAATTGAGAAAGAAATACAAACAGCTTTGTTAGAGGGATTAAAAGTGTGCGGTGGTAGTGTTGTTGAATTCACTGTTTGTCCTAAGGTTGGTGAAGATAATTTTCATTCTTGCCATCAATGGTTTGTTGAGTTTTCAGAAGAACCTAGCAATCTATTGCATTTTGAAAAAATTTTAAATCAAATGATGGAAAAACAAAATATTTACTACTCGGATCTTGTTCAATCAAACATTATAGCTCCATTAAAAGTAATTGCTGTTAAAAATGGTGGTTTTAATGCATATATGAAATCTATTGGTAAATTTGGAGGGCAAAATAAGTGCCCACATTTATCTAATGAAAGAAAAATTGGTGACTATTTATTGAGAAACTATGTCTAATAATAAAAAAAATATTGCTATTCTAGGCTCCACTGGGTCTATTGGTACACAAACATTAAGTATTATTAATGAAAAAGAAGATTTATTTAATGCTTTTTTATTAAGTGCTAATAAAAATTATAAATTACTTTTGGCTCAATTAAAAAAATTTGAACCTAAATATGTTGTAATAAATAGTTTAGAGGGTTATAATTATTTAAAAAAAAATGGGTCAAAATATAAAACCATTATTTTAAAGGGAGTTGAAGAATTATGTGATTTAGTAAAAGAAAATGATGTTGATTTAGTTGTTAGTGCAATAGTAGGAAGTGCAGGCTTACTGCCCACTATTGCAGCAATAAAAGCTAAAAAAAATATTGCACTAGCAAATAAAGAAACATTAGTAGTTGCAGGACAACTAATAATGCAACTAGCTAAAAAAAATAATGTTGATATATTACCTGTCGATTCTGAGCATTCTGCACTATTTCAATGTTTGGTGGGGGAAAAAAAATCCAGTATTAATAAGTTGATTCTTACTGCATCCGGAGGACCATTTTTAAACTTATCAAAAAAGGAGTTTAAAAATATTACACTTTCTCAAGCTCTTCGTCACCCGAATTGGGTGATGGGGAAAAAAATCACAATTGACTCTGCTACATTAATGAATAAAGGTTTCGAGTTAATTGAAGCTTTTTGGTTGTTTGATATTCCTGAAAATAAAATTGATATTTTAATTCACCCAGAATCAATTATACATAGTTTGGTTGAATTTATTGATGGGTCTACAAAAGCTCAATTAGGTGTTCCGGAAATGACAACACCTATATTGTATGCTCTTTCCTATCCTAATCGAATTAATTATCCTTTTCAGCCTTTAAGTTTAATTGAGTGTCAAGGGTTAAATTTTTACAAACCCGATAAAATTAAATTTCCACATTTAGATTTAGCATATCAATGTTTAATTTCTGGTGGTACATCTTCGTGCTCCCTTAATGCTGCTAATGAAGTTGCGGTAGACGCTTTTTTAAATAAAAAAATTTCCTTTGTAAATATGTTTAAAGTAGTTGAAAAGTCCGTGGAAAAATCTATTTTTGTGACCAATCCAAATTTAGACGATTATCTTTATGTGGATAAAAAAACAAGAGAATTAACAAGAGAATTAATTTCTAAAAAATGATACAAGCACTTCAACTACTATTAAGCTTATCAATACTTGTTGTATTACATGAGTTTGGGCATTATATAACCGCAAAAATTTTTGGTTGTAGAGTGGAGAAATTTTACTTATTTATGGATTGGAAATTTTCTTTGTTTAAAAAGAAAATTGGTGAGACTGAATTTGGAATAGGTTGGCTACCGTTGGGCGGTTATGTTAAAATATCTGGATTTATTGATGAATCTATGGATACTGACGGGGTTGAATCTCCGCCTGAAAACTGGGAGTTAAGAGCTAAACCTGCATGGCAAAGATTAATTGTAATGTTGGGTGGGATTGTGGTTAATTTAATTTTAGCTTGGTTTATTTATAGTATGATTTTAATTGCTTGGGGTGAAAAGTATGTTTCCAATGAAAATTTAGTCGACGGCATCTCTTTTAGTGCTGCGGCTGAAAGTTTGGGTTTTGTTGATGGTGATAAATTAATATCAATAGATGATGAAAGTATTGTTGAGTATGATGATTTAATGATTATAAGCTCTATTTTGTTTAACGGAGGAGAGAGGGTTTTGGTTGAAAGAGGGGGGCGAGAGGTTGTTGTGAAAATTAATTCTGAAGACATCAATCGTATTATAAAAAATTTATCAGCATCTGATGGCGCTTTTGTTACTCCAAATTATAAATGGATTGTTGGATCATTTATAGAGGGCTCGGTTGCTGAAAAACACGGTATAAGAAAAGGTGATAGAATTCTTGGTATTAATGATATTGGAACAATATTTTATACTGAAGAGGCTAGAAAAACCTTGCTGTTAAATGCTGGTAAAAATATTAATATCCTTGTAGAGAGATATTTTAAGGGAGATACTTTATATAAACACATTGATGTTGCCCTAGATGATAGTGGAATGTTGGGTGTGAATCCAAATCTTGATATGTATATGGAGAGTCGATCTCATACTGTTTTATCTAGTATCCCTGCTGGATTAACAAAAACAGGTGATATGATTTCAATGTATTGGGGACAAATGAAAACAATATTTAACCCTAAAACCGGAGGATATAAGCATGTTGGTGGAGTAATTAGTATTGGTAAAATGTTTCCTAATAATTGGAATTGGTATGCATTTTGGTCGATGACAGCACTACTATCTATTATTTTAGCTATTATGAATTTACTACCTATACCTGCTTTAGATGGGGGTCATGCATTAATTGCTATTTTAGAAATGATTAGTGGTAAAAAAATTCCTATTAAAGTTTTAATGCCGCTGCAAATTGTTGGGATGTTTATATTATTTGCATTATTAATTTATGCAAATGGGATGGATGTTTTAAGGTTGTTTAATTAATTAATTTAAAAAAATGGAAAATATACTAAAAAATTTAAATATAAATAATTCTCACTCAGGAACATCTACTGGTCAATTATGGGACTTAAAAAGTGTTAGTAGTTTTGACTCGTTTTCTCCTGTAGATGGGAAAAAAATTGGCACAATACAAGCAACTTCACTAGAACAATATCAAAACGTTATTGACACTGCTACTGAAGCATTTAAGGTTTGGAGAATGATTCCTGCACCAAAAAGAGGGGAGATTGTAAGACAATTTGGAGAGGAGTTGAGAAAAAATAAAATAAACTTAGGAAAACTAGTTTCTTATGAGATGGGTAAATCTTTACAAGAGGGTTTGGGTGAGGTTCAAGAAATGATTGATATTTGTGATTTTGCTGTTGGATTATCTAGACAACTTTGTGGCATCACTTTACACTCTGAAAGAAGTCAGCATAGAATGTATGAACAATACCATCCATTAGGGGTTGTGGGTATAATTTCTGCATTTAATTTTCCTGTTGCTGTGTGGGCATGGAATGCTGCATTAGCATGGGTTTGTGGAGATGTTTGTGTTTGGAAACCGTCTGAAAAAACACCCTTTTGTGCTATTGCTTGTCAAAAAATTATGTCAAAAGTATTAGAAAACAATAATTTACCTGAGGGTGTTTGTGTACTTGTAAATGGGGACTCGTCTGTTGGGGAGTGGCTAACAGGAGACTCTCGTGTTCCATTGATTTCTGCAACTGGATCAACAAAAATGGGAAGGGTTGTTGGTAGTAAGGTGGCTGAAAGATTTGGTAAAACAATTTTAGAGTTAGGTGGAAATAATGCTATGATTATTACTCCCGATGCTGATTTAAATATAGCTACAGTTGGTGTTGTTTTTGGTGCTGTGGGAACCGCGGGACAAAGATGCACAACAACAAGGCGTCTTATTGTTCATGATTCTATTTATGAAAAGGTTAAAGAAAATTTAATTAAAGCATATGCTCAAATAAAAATAGGGAATCCTTTAGATGAAAAAAATCACATGGGTCCACTTATTGATGTGGGTGCTGTTGAAATGTATCTAAGTGCTTTGGAAAAAATAAATACTTGTGGAAAAATAATAGTTTCAGGCGGAGTTTTAGGGGGTGATGAATACTCTTCAGGTTGTTATGTGAAACCTGTTATTGCTGAGGTTTCTAATGAAAGTGACATTGTTCAAACTGAAACCTTTGCTCCAATATTATATTTAATGAAGTACTCGGAAATTGATGAAGCTATCTCTATTCAAAATAATGTACCACAAGGTCTCTCTTCTGCTATTATGACAAACAGTGTTAGAGAGGCTGAAAAGTTTTTGTCTCATGCTGGATCTGATTGTGGTATTGCAAATGTTAATATTGGTACTTCTGGGGCTGAAATTGGTGGTGCTTTCGGTGGAGAAAAAGAAACAGGTGGTGGGCGAGAATCCGGATCAGATGCCTGGAAAGCATATATGAGACGACAAACTAATACAATTAATTATTCTGAAGACTTACCTTTAGCACAAGGAATAAAGTTTGATTTTTAGTACCTATTAAGATTAAATGTGTTTTTTTTATCAACCTTTGGTTTTTTTTCTGCATTTGAAAGTTCCCATGCGGTATAAAAAATTAATCTAGCCGTTTTTTCTACTTTTTCATAAATTAATTTTTCCACAGTATCTGTGTGTTTGTGGTAATCTTTATGTACACCACTAAAATAAAATATGGATGGAATGCCTTTTTTAGCAAAATTATAATGGTCCGACCTATAGTAAAATCTATTTGGGTCATTTGGGTCATTAAAGGTGTAGTCTAAATCCATGTTAACATATTTTTTATTTGATTTTTCTGAGAGATTGTGTAGGTCTGTACTTAATTTATCCGACCCTATTAAATAAACATAATTACTATCGTTGGGGTGAAACTCATCCATCCTGCCTATCATATCTACATTTAAACAGGCGATAGTGTTTCCAAGTGGAAACTCTGGGTTTTCAACATAATAATAAGAGCCTAAGAGTCCTTTTTCTTCTGCGGAATTTGGGAAAATTAAAATACTTCTTTTAAACTCATATCCTGTTTTTTTTGCAAGTTGAAATGCGGCTGCTATTTCTAATAGTGCAGCTGTTCCTGTAGCATTATCATCGGCTCCATTATGGATTAAACCATCAATTACACCAATATGGTCATAGTGGGCGGTAATTACAATAATTTCATTTTTCAACACCGGATCCGCCCCTTCAATATAAGCGAGAACATTGTTGCCGTAAAAAAAGGTGTCATTGTTTTTTGTGGTTATTGATATTGTTTTCTTTAATTTTTTATTAATTGTTGTTTTTTTTGATGATATTTTTTTCTTTAGTTTTTCTATTTTATGTTTACCCAATATGTCTTTGGCCATTTCTTTATTTATATAAAAAAATGGAATAGGCTCTTCTTTTTTTAAGAGAGATACTCCTGGGTGTTCTATTTTATGTTCAACCCTGTTGTAGTTTTCTTTAAAGTTTTCTGTCACAAAAAATATAGCTTTAACCCCCTTTTCTTTTGCTTTACTCAATTTAAACCTATAACTAGACTCTGGTGACTGCTCTTTACCCCCTGAAACAATATAGTTTCCGTTATTATCTTTTGGTTCACCATTAAAAACCATAATCACATTTCCCTCAACATTAGTATTATAATCACTATAATTTTTAGTATCAATTCCATATCCTAAAAAAACAATATTATTGGTTTTTATTTCTGTTTGACTAAAATTAGGATATGTGTAGTGGTCTTTTTTATACTCGTATCTTTTATCGCCAACAGAAATATTTACAGTTTTTAATTCTCTTTTTTCTAAAGGAATTTTTTGATAATATGTTGAGTCTTTATATGGTGGTATACCTATATCTTTAAAATAATTCGACATATATTCTGCGGCCATAAATTCTCCAGGTTGCCCAACCTCTCTCCCTTCTAAGGAGTCAGAAGCTAAAATTAATATATGTTCTTTTAATTTGTTCAATTTAATTGTTTCTCCTATGCTTTCTACTTGGGAAAACAATTGTGAAGAAAAAATCAATAGTAGTATTATTATTTTTTTCATTGGTTTAAATTTTATCAACCCTTTTAGAGTGTCTCCCACCCTCAAATGGTTCTGTTAAAAATATTTTTATTAATTCAACACATTCTTTTATTGACAAAAAACGTGCTGGTAATGATATTATATTTGCATTATTGTGTTGTCTTGCAAGTTTTGTTATTTCCTTGTTCCAACATAGTGCAGCTCTAATTTTTTTATGTTTGTTGGCTGCCATACTAACACCGTTTCCGCTACCACAAATCAAAACCCCAAAATCAGCTCCCACAACAACCTCCTCTGCAACTAAATGAGCATAGTCTGGGTAGTCTACACTGTTTTGGCTGTGAGTTCCAACATCTAAAATATTGTGATTATTATTTTCTAAATACTCTATAATTTTTGTTTTATATTCAAAACCTGCATGATCTGACCCTATTGTTATTTTCATTTTTTTATTTTTCTGGTTTCATTTGTGGAAAAAATAAAACATCTTGTATTGAATTATTATTTGTTAATAGCATTGTTAGTCTATCCATACCTATACCTATACCAGATGTTGGAGGCATACCGTATTCTAGTGCTTTTAAAAACTGATTATCTATAATCATTGCTTCATCATCCCCCTTCTCACCCAACATCATTTGCTCTTCTAGGCTTCTTCTTTGTTCAATAGGGTTGTTTTGTTCTGAATATGCATTAGCAATTTCTTTACCATTAATAAAAAGTTCAAATCTTTCGGTTAAACCTTCTATATTTCTATGTTTTTTTGTTAACGGAGACATTTCTATAGGATAGTCTGTTATGTAGGTTGGTTGTATTAGTTTTTTTTCACAATACTCACTAAAAACAGCATCGAATAATTTTCCCATACCCATTGACTTATTTATGTCTATATTTTTTTCTTTACAATAATTTATTAATTCATTTTTTGACATTTTTGAAATATCGTCTCCGGTTTCATTTTTAATAGCTTTAAAAAAGGGTATTTTTTTATATGGCCCCTTAAAGTTTATTGTGTTTTTTCCATATTTTATTTTCAATTCTCCACAAACAACTTTTGCAACCTTTTCAAACAAATCCTCTATAAAAAACATCATCCAATTATAATCCTTGTATGCCACGTAAAACTCTAACATTGTGAATTCTGGATTGTGAGTTTTATCCATCCCCTCGTTTCTAAAATCTTTTGCAAACTCATACACACCCTCTTTTCCACCAACAATTAATCTTTTTAAATATAATTCGTTTGCAACCCTTAAGTATAGTGGAATATCTAGTGTGTTGTGGTGTGTAACGAATGGTCTAGCTGCAGCACCCCCCACTATAGGTTGAAGTATTGGTGTTTCTACCTCTATATAACCCTTGTTGTTTAGGTGGTTTCTTATTGTATTGAAAATTTTTGTTCTTTTTTCAAAAGTTAACCAGGAGTCATCATTAACAATTAAGTCTAAAGATCTTTGTCTATATCTTAATTCTGTGTTACTAAATGCATCATGGGCAACTCCACTAGAGTCTGTTTTTACTACAGGTAGTGGTTTTATTGATTTGGATAATATTTTTATTTTTTTTGCACGAATACTTATCTCTCCGACTTTTGTCACAAAAACTGAACCCTCAACACCTATAATATCTCCAATGTCTAAGTATTTTTTAAAAACATCATTATACAATGTTTTGTCTTCTCCTGGGCACAACTCGTCTCGGTTTAGGTAAACCTGTATTCTACCCTCAAAGTCTTTTAGTTCTACAAATGATGCTTTACCCATAATTCTTCTACTCATAATTCTTCCCGCAACAATTGTGTTTTTAAACATATTCTCTTTTTCGGAAAATTGTGTTTTAATTTCTTTACTGTTGGTGTTTATTTTGAACTCTTCCGCTGGATATGGGTTTATGCCTAGTTCTATAATTTTTTTTAATGAAGTTCTTCTTATTTCTTCTTGTTCTGTGTATTTTTCCAATTTACAAATAATTTTAATCAAATATAATTATATTCACACAACAAATGAACACTGTTTTTTTTAAAAATTTAGGAACTATCGATTTTAAGAAGGCTTGGGGTGTGCAAGAATCAATACTTAACTCTATTGTTTCTGATAAGAGATGTAAAAAACCAACGAAAAGTTATCTTTTATTTTGTCAACATCCACACGTGTACACACTTGGTAAAAGTGGAAAAAAAGAAAACCTGCTTTTAAATGATGAGGAGCTTCATTTAAAAAATGCTGATTTTTATAAAATTAATAGGGGTGGTGATATAACCTACCATGGTCCGGGTCAGTTGGTTGTTTACCCTGTTTTGGATTTAGATAATTTTTTTACCGACATTCATAAGTATTTAAGATTTTTAGAAAATGTTGTTTTTAATGTATTAAAAGAATACAACTTAACTGGTGTTAGGCTTGATGGCTCAACAGGTGTGTGGTTAAATAGTGGTGGTGATTTTAAAAAAATTTGTGCAATGGGTGTTAGAGCTAGTAGGTGGGTTACAATGCATGGTTTAGCTTTTAATGTTATGGTTGATTTGGATTATTTTAAAAATATTATACCTTGTGGTATCACCGATAAAGGAGTGACTTCTTTAAACTTGGAAGTTGGTTGTGATGTTTCTTTTTCTAAAGTAGAGGATTTGTTTAGGGTTTCTTTTGAAAAGGTTTTTAATTGTAGGCTTGTTGATTTATGAAAAAATTATTTTTTTATTTTATTTTTTTTATTTTTTTCCTTACTTCAATTGTTTTTATTTTTGATGTTTCTTACTTGTTTCATGGGTTAAGGTGCACTTATTTACGGGGGCAAAACTCAGCTCAAATTGATGACCATGTGTTTTTTTACTCAAGAGAGGTGGAGGCTAAAAAACCTTATAAAATTCCTAATGGTTATAACTATAACCTCTTTAAGCCCTCTGAAAAACTAAAACATGTTTTAAAAAAATCTAAAACTATTGCTTTTTTAGTTGTTCAAAATGATAGTGTTCGTTTTGAAAAATATTGGGGTGGTGGTGGCGAAAACTCTACAACAAATTCTTTCTCTGTGGCTAAAAGCATAACATCACTTTTGGTGGGTTGTGCTATTGATAGTGGTTTTATTGATAATGTTAACCAAAGTGTTTTTGATTTTTTACCTGAATTAAAACCTTATAAAAATTTTGATGTAAAAATTAAACACCTTTTAGAGATGTCGTCGGGGTTAGATTGGTTAGAACACTATAAAAAACCTATTAGTGTTACAGCAAAATCATATTATGGAACTAATTTAAAAAACCTAATTTTGAACACTCGTTTTATTTCCCCTCCTGGTACAATATACAATTACCAAAGTGGAAACACCCAACTTCTTGGTGTGGTTCTTGAAAGAGCTGTGGGTGAAAGTGTATCATCTTTTGCTGGTCGTGTTTTGTGGTCAAAAATTGGTGCTCGTAAAAATGCACTTTGGACAACTGATTATAGTGGTGGATTAGAAAAAACCTTTTGTTGTTTTAATAGTAATGCAAGGGATTTTTCTAAAATTGGTCTACTTATGCTTAATAAGGGTGATTTTATGGGTGAGAGCGTGGTTTCGGAAGACTATGTTAATTGGTTGTTGTCTAAACCTAAACTTTATGAAAAAATTGATTCACACGATAAGGTTGTTGACTATTATTCAAACGGTTGGTGGGTCGCTCAAGTGAAGGACTTTCCTGTTTTTTATGCTCGTGGTTTTAACGGACAGTATGTTGTGGTTATTCCTGAATTAAATTTAGTTTTTGTTCGACTTGGTATGCGTGAAAATGAAAAATCTGCCGACAACAATATGTATAAACTTACAGATAACCTTAAGTTATTTATTGAAGCTGTAATTTCTGAATATTCGTATTGATGATTAATTTAATTGAAATAAAAAACCTAACAATATCTAAAAAGAGTGAGAAATTAATTAGTGGGTCTGATTTTAATATTCACAAAGGTGAGGTGGTTGGTCTTTTTGGTGACTCTGGGTCAGGAAAGTCTGTTTTTTCATATTTTTTAATGGGTTTCTTAAATCGTAAGGTTTTTTCAGTAACGGCTGATAGTGCTATTTTTAATAATACTAATGGTTGCTTTAATTTTCTTTCTAATAACGATGAGGATTGGTGTTCGTTAAGGGGGGGAGATGTTTCTATGGTTTTTCAAAACCCATCAACATCGCTTAATCCAACTATGATTTGTGGAAAACAAATTAAAGAAGCCTGCTCTTTTGTTGGTGTAAAAGATAATCTTGATTATTGTTTTGGTTTGTTAAAAGATGTTGGTATTCTTTTTCCTGAGAAGGTTTATTTTTCCTACCCCCACGAGCTTTCTGGTGGTCAAAAACAAAGGGTGGTTATCGCTATAGCTTTAGCATCTAAACCTAGTCTTTTAATTGCAGACGAACCAACTACTTCTTTGGACCCCTCTACACAAAGGGCGGTTTTAGATTTAATTTTAAAATTAAAAAACAATTATAATTTAAGTGTTCTTTTAATAAGTCACAATATTGATTTAATAAACTATTATTGTAATCGGGTGTACTTGTTTAAAAATTCTTCTTTTATTAATGTTGGTAAACCTTCTTCTTCTTCTCTTTTTTCTGATTTATATAAGATGTTAAATATTATTAAAACACGTTCTCGGTTTAATTCTTTTAATATTGATTCTTATGGTTTTTATAAAAAATTTATTAAAAAAAATGAAAAAAAAGATTCTGTTTTATTTGATATTAAAAAATTATCTGTTTCTTATAAAACAAAAGGTGATGGTTTATTTTTTGCTTTAAAAAACATTTCCTTTTCTGTTGGTTGGGGGGAGTGTTTGGGGGTTGTTGGTTCTTCTGGTTCAGGAAAAACAACTTTAGGTAGGATTCTTTGTGGTCTTCATAATAGTTTTACTGGTGATTTTATTTATCCTAATAATAGATTTTTTTTAAAAAACTCTGTTCAAATGGTTTATCAAGATCCATACTCTTCTTTTAATCCTAAATATACTGTTGGAAATAGTGTTTCTGAAATAGTTGATTTATATAAAACTAATTATTTGGTTTCTGATCTTTTTAATCTTGTTTCTTTAAAAGAAGAACTTATAAATATGTATCCTCATGAGCTTTCTGGTGGTCAAAAACAAAGGGTTTCGATTGCTCGTGTATTAGCATCTAACCCTGATGTTATTGTTTTTGATGAATCTATTTCTGCTTTAGATATTAAAACTCAGTTATCTATTTTAGAATTAATTCGTTTTATCAATTCAGTTTTAAAAATTACTATCATTTTTATTTCTCACGATATAAATTCTATTTATTATTTATGTAATAAAGTAATTGTATTAAAAAATGGTGAAATTATTGATTTTGTTAATTCAAAAAATTTATTATTAGATGGTGTAAATAATTATACAAAACAATTAATTAATGATACTAATTTTATTTAAATCAAAATGATTAAATATTTTATATTAATTACTTTATTTTTCTTTAGTTGTACAAAACATATTAATGTAAAAAGCAAAGATTTTAATTTATATATAAATGGCTATAATAATGCCTATATAATTAAAAAAAATAATAAAAAATATACACTTAAAAAAAACTTAATAATTCCAAAAAATAAAGTTTTAATAATTGAAAATGGAGTAATTATTAATGTGAAAAAGGGAGCTAATATCACAAATAATGGTACTTTATTAATTGGTTTAAATATTAAAAGTGACTCTATTTATAGTTATAAAGATGATAATTTAATTAATAAAAAAATATATTATAACACAAAAATATATTCTAAAAATAAATTTAAAATAAATTCAGATTTAAATAGTGAAATTTATATTAATGGTTGTTTTATAAAAAATGTAATTATTAATAGTTTTAATATTAATATTAATAATTCTATTTTTTTATTTTCAAATTTAATTTTTAATAACTCTAAAATCAAAATAAATAATTCCTTATTTAAAAGGAATAATTTTATTATAACTAATGTTGATTTTGATTTTAACGATAGTTTTTTTTTAAATAATAAAAATTTTTTAATTAAAAATTGTAAAAATTCTATTATTAATAATTGCTTGTTTATAAAAAATAAAAAAATAGAAATTATTAATAGTAATAACTTTAATTTATTAAATAATATTTTTTATAAAAATATAAATGGTTTTACTATAAATAGTAATAAAGGATATTTTAAAATTTTTAATAATTTATTTATTAATAATAATACTGTTATTAATAATAAAGATACCGTTCAAATTTTTTTAATTAATAACACTTTTGATAAAAATGAATTAGTATTAAAATCTCATTTAACAATTAATAAAAAAAATATAATTTCTAAAAACAATATTTTTTCAAATAATAAAAATTTATTTAATGTAAAAAATACTTTAATAAATAATTCTTATTGTTTATCTAATACAGATTCATTAAAAGGTTATTATAATATTTATACAAATCCTTTATATATAGATTCTGATAAATTTAATTATTTATTAAATAAAGATTCTAAAGCATTTAAATCAGGTAATAACAATAATAATTTAGGAGCTAATATATATTATATAAATAATATTAAATATTTAAATAAATAAATATATATATATATATGTGTGTTAATATATATAATAATTTTTTTTATAATTTTTTGTTATATAACATATTAAATATTATAAACAAATAATTAACTATATAAAACAGATTTGTATTAACAAAATATATTAATACCATAAAAGTATATAAACATAAAATTGTTACTTAAATTATTAATAATTATTGTTAATAAATAGTAAATTTTAAATAATAAATTTTAATAAAAAAAAACAATAAAAAATAATTAAAAAAAAAAGAAATATTGTGTTAATAAGTTTACTCTTATAAATAAAATTTATAAACATTTTAATTTTTAAAATGTTTATATATAATAATTGCCTTATTGTTTCCTATTATTTTTTTTAAATCTTTTAAAGATGCTTTTTTAATATTATTAATAGATTTAAATTTTTTTAATAATTTAAAAACAGTTTTATTTCCTATTAAATTAATATTATTTAAATCAGAATTTAAAAAATTGTTTTTTCTTTTAATTCTATGTTTTTTTAAACAAAAACGGTGTGCTTCATTTCTAATATATTGAATTAAATGAAGTGTTTTAGAATTTTTATTTAAAATAATTTCTTTTAAATTTTTTTTATAAATTATTTCTTCTTTTTTAGCTATACTTATTACATCAACACCACTTAAACATAAGGAACTTAATATGTTTAAAGCAGCTCTTAAATGACCCTTTCCTCCATCTATAATTATTAAATCAGGAATATTATTTTTATTTTTATATCTTCTATAAACAGACTCAGATATAGACTCATAATCATCAATTTTATTATCTTTTAAAATATAAGATTTATAGTCTTTTTTTGATGATTTACCACCTTTAAAAACAACGCAAGAAGAAGTTGTGTTAGAGCCCATTAAATTAGAAACATCAAAACATTCAATGTGAAAAGGAATTTTTTTTAAATATAATTTTTCCTTTAAATCACTTAATAAATTAAAATCAGAATTTTTTGAATTAATGAAACTTATTAAATTTTTATGTGAAAAATTAAGAATACTTTTTTTATAACCCCTCTTAGGAACAATTATTTTTTTTTTTAAAAAATTTGAAAAACTTATATTAGAAATGATTAAATCAGAAACATAATTATAATTTATATAAATAGTCTTTATAATATTTTCTAAAACAACACCATCACTATAATAGTAATTTTTATTAAAAATATAATTATTTAAAAATATAACAGAACCCTCTATAACTCTAATAAAATTAACATAAGTGTTATTTTTAATAGAGTAAATATAAAAACAATCTAAGTTTATATTTTTTTCTGAAACAACAACACTTTTATTTTTAAGGTTTTGAACTGCAAATATTTGGTTTTTTATAACTTCACATTTTTCAAAAAACAAATTTTCTGTATTATATTTTAATTTTTTCTTTAAATCATTTAAAACAAAAGAAAACTTCCCAGACAATATATTTTTTATAGATTCTGTGTTTTTATCGTATTCTTGATCAGAACAAAAACCCTCGCATGGTCCTAAACAATTTTTTAGATGATACTCTAAACAAACCTTATATTTTTTTGAAGCTATGTTCTTTTCAGAAAGATTATAATTACATGTTCTGGTTGGATATAATGATTTAATTAACCCAAATAAATTATTTAAAGTTTTTCTAGAAACATAAGGACCAAAATAAAAGTCTGAAGAATTATCTTTTTTTCTGGAAATAAAAACCCTAGGAAAACGTTCGTTTTTTACACACAACCAAGGGAAGGTTTTATCATCTTTTAAAAGTATGTTGTATTTTGGTTGGTGTTTTTTTATTAAAGAATTTTCAAGAAAAAAAGCATCTTCTTCAGAATCCACCAATATATACTTTATGTCATTTGAAGATTCAACTATAGCCACGTTTTTATTAGAAAAATCTTTAAAATAAGAAAGAACGCGAGCCCTGATTTTAACAGCTTTTCCAACATACAAAACCTTTTGTTTATTTAAAAAAAAATAAACACCCACCTTGTTGGGAAGTAAAGAAGCTTTGTTTTTTAATAAGATAGTTTTTTTTAACATCAATATAATATCTTAAATTTCGAAAAAAATAATAAAAAAAAAAATGACAATAGCAATAATTGGTGCAACAGGACTTGTTGGGTCAGAAATAATAAAGGTTTTAGAAGAAAAAAACATAAAAGAAATAAGTGAAATAATATTTGTTGGTTCAAAAAAAAGTGTAGGAAAAAAAATCAAATACAAAAATAAAAAAGAAAAAATCGTATCTATAAAAGAAGCAATAAAAATGACTCCAAAATATGCTCTTTTTTCTGCGGGTTCAAAAATATCAACAAAATATGCAAAAGAGTTTAATAAAAATAAAACAATAGTAATAGACAACTCTTCAGCTTTTAGAATGAACAAAAAAATAAAACTAGTTGTTCCAGAAATAAACGGAAAAACTATAACAAAAAATGATAAAATAATAGCAAACCCAAACTGCTCAACCATACAACTTGTTATGGTAATCAACAATATTTATAAAAAAAGAGGGATCAAGAGAATGATTGTTTCGACATATCAATCTGTAACAGGTACAGGTTATAAGGCTGTTAAACAGCTTCAAAATGAAGAGGAAAACAAACAAACAAACAAAAGTGTTTATGAAAAAAAAATACACAGAAACATAATTCCAAAATGCGATGAATTTAATGAGTCGGGTTATACAAAAGAAGAGGAAAAAATAATAAAAGAAACCAACAAAATACTCGGTTCAAATATTAAAATAACAGCAACAGCTGTAAGGGTACCAACCCTTGGGGGTCATGGAGAAAGTGTAAACATAGAATTAGAAAAAGAAACAAGCAAACAGCAAGTAATAGAAATTATAAAAAAACAAAAAGGAGTTTATGTAGATACAGGTACTAAATACAAAACACCTGTCGAGGTTGCTTCAAAAAACGAAGTGTTTGTTTCTAGAATAAGAAAAGATTTTTCTCAAAAAAACAGTTATAATTTATGGGTTGTAGCAGACCCCCTAAGAAAAGGGGCCGCCACAAATGCTGTTCAAATTTTAGAACTACTAATCAATATAAATAAGTAGATTTTTTTACCTCACTTACATCAATAACAGTTATACTTTTTTCTAATAAAGAGTGTTTTTCTATTGTTTCTTTTTTATCAAGCTCACCATCAACCTTTATGTGTGGAGCGATAACTAAAGCTACAATACTCATTAATTTAATTAAAATATTCATTGAAGGACCAGAGGTGTCTTTAAATGGGTCACCAACAGTGTCACCAGTTACAGAAGCTTTGTGTTCGCCTGACCCTTTTTCACCATTAGCCTCAATAGATTTTTTAGCATTATCCCAAGCACCACCAGCATTATTTTGAAAAATACCCATTAAAACACCAGAAACTGTAACACCAGCTAAAAGACCACCTAACATTTCAGGCCCACCCACACCAAACCACTTGTCTCCAAAACCAACAAGTATAGGAACAACCAAAGGAATAGCCCCAGGCAATATCATTTCACGAATAGATGCGTTTGTTGATATCTCAACACACTTTTCATACTCAGGAGTAGCCTTGCCCTCCATAATACCAGGGATTTCTTTAAACTGTCTCCGAACCTCCATAACCATATCCATAGCAGCTCTACCCACAGCAGCAATTGCTAGTGATGAGAAAATAAAAGGAATCATTGCACCAATAAATAAAGAAGCTAAAACCTCAGCCTTATAAATATCAATAGAGTCAATTCCCGCCAAACCAACAAAAGCGGCAAATAAAGCTAAGGCGGTTAGAGCAGCAGATGCAATAGCAAACCCTTTTCCCGCAGCAGCAGTTGTGTTTCCAACAGCATCTAAATTATCCGTTCTTTCCCTAACCTCTTTTGGTAAACCACTCATTTCAGCAATCCCACCAGCATTATCTGCAATTGGCCCAAAAGCATCAATTGCCAACTGCATAGCTGTTGTTGCCATCATTCCTGCCGCAGCAATTGAAACACCATATAAACCCGCAAACATAAAAGACACAACAATACCACTAGCTAAAACTAAAATAGGAAGAACAGTAGATTCCATACCAACCGCTAGTCCACCAATTATATTTGTTGCGTGTCCAGTTTCAGATTGTTTAACTATAGAGTTCACAGGACGCTTACCCATAGATGTGTAATATTCAGTAATAATTGACATTAAACCACCCACAACTAAACCTGTAAAAACAGCCCAAAAAACACCCATTTTTGAAAAACCAGCCCCATCTCTAATTGTAAAAACACCCTCAGGAAGAATACTCATTATAACAAAATAAGAAGCAATTAAAGTTAACCCAATAGATAACCAATTCCCAATATTTAAAGCACCCTGAACAGACCCGTTCTCGTTTTTTATTTTCACAAACCCAGCTCCAATAATTGAAAAAAGTAAACCTAAACCAGCAATAACCATAGGAAGTAAAATAAAATTTATTGAAGGAAAAACCTCACCACCAAGAACACCATTTAAATCAGACACACCACTAATCACTTTTCCTGCTCCAACTACAACAATTTCTCTACCAAGCACCATTGTTGCTAAAATAGTAGCCACATAAGAACCAAATAAATCAGCTCCCATACCAGCAACATCACCAACATTATCACCAACATTATCAGCGATTGTAGCGGGGTTTCTAGGGTCATCCTCAGGTATACCAGCCTCAACCTTACCAACCAAATCCGCTCCAACATCAGCAGCCTTAGTATAAATACCCCCACCAACTCTTGCAAACAAAGCAATTGACTCAGCACCTAAAGAAAAACCAGCTAAAACCTCTAAAGCAAGCTCCATTTTTTGTGGGTTAATATACCCTCCCCCAAAAATAGCATCATGCATACCGATAAAAATAATAAACAAAGAACCTAAACCAAAAACAGCTAGCCCAGCAACACCTAAACCCATAACAGTACCACCAGTAAAAGATACCTGAAGAGCTTTTGATAAACTTGTTCTTGCAGCCTGAGTTGTTCTAACATTCGCTTTAGTTGCGATGTTCATACCAAAATATCCAGCAAGTGCAGAAAAAACAGCACCAATAACAAATGATATTGCAATTGCACCCCCACTTGGACCATGAAGCATAACACCAGACCAGGCTAATAAACTTGCTGCTATTATTGAAAAAACACTTAAAACCTTCCACTCAGCAACAAGAAAAGCCATAGCACCCTTAGCAATGTGTCCTGATAGTTCTGTCATTTTTTTATCACCAGGGTCTTGTTTGGAAACCCAAGCGGATTTTACAAACATAACAATCAGGCCCACAACACCTAAAAACGGTGCAATATAAATCAAGTTTTCATTTAATAAGTTCATCATAGTATTTTGTTTTAATATCTTTAAAGTTGGGCAAATATAAAAAACAAAGAATAAAAAAAAGATAAATAAACCTTATTATTTTAAAGGTATTTTGTTGTAAAAAATCAATAAAAGGAATGCTCCAATAGTTATTGAAGAGTCTGCAATGTTAAAAATAAACCTAAAAAAAACAAAATCTTCACCACCTAAAAAAGGCACCCAACTAGGGTAGAACCCAGACACAATAGGAAAATAAAACATGTCTACAACACGACCAAAAAACAAAGGGGCATAATCAAACAAAACCCCATAAAAAACACTATCAATAATATTACCAATAGCACCACCAAGGATTAGCACAAAACCAACCAACACCCCAAAATAAACCCTATCTTTTACAAGCCCAACAAACCAATTAAAAATAAACCCAACAAAAATAATTCTAAAAAATGTTAAAAAAAACTTACCCCAAACACCAAAAAACTCCCAACCAAAAGCAAAACCATTGTTTTCAACAAAATATAAAGAAAACCAATTTAAAATTACAATTTCATCACCAATAGATAGGTTTGTTTTTACCCACAACTTAAGTAATTGATCCACAAGAAGGATACTAAAAAAAAGCATCCATAATTTTAGTGATATGTGTTTCACAAAATTATTTTGATTTGTTTTTTGCTTCAATGCTTAGTGTTGCGTGAGGAACAAGAACAAGTCTTTTTTTAGAAATAAGTTTTCCAGTTTCTCTACAAATACCATATGTTTTGTTTTCTATACGAATTAGGGCATTTTTCAAATCCCTAATAAACTTTTCTTGTCTAGCAGCAAGCATTGTGTTTGATTCTTTTGATAAGGTTTCAGACCCCTCCTCAAAAGACTTAAAAGAAGAATATGTGTCATCAGTTCCATTTGAAGAGGCGTTACTATATGAATCTTTTAAAAGGTTTAAATCTGCTTTTGCTGATTCAATTTTCTTTAAAATAATTTTTTTAAATTTTTCTAATTCAGTATCAGAATATCTTTTCGAAACACTTTTTTTCATAACTTAACTATTCTCTATCGCAATATACAGTTTATAATTATTAAAGTCAAAATCAACATAATTTTTAGGGATCTTTTCACAAATTAAAATATTTTTTGCTAACACCTCATTTTTAACATAGTCACAATGTTGTAAAATAACACTAGCATCCTCTCCAAACAATAGAAGGTTAATTGTGTCAGTCACAACAAAACCTTGATCTTTTCTTATGTTTTGAACCCTGTTAACAAGTTCACGAGCAAACCCTTCACCAAGAAGATCAGCAGAAAGATTGGTGTTTAAAGACACCAACACCTCTTTATTTTTAGCAGTTAGAAAGCCTGGCTTTTCTTCCATTTTTATAATTAAATCACCCTCTTCTAGTATAATACTTTTTTCACCAATCACTATAGTGATTTTACCCAAAGTCTCATATTTTAACAAATCGGATTCAGATAATTCAGTAATTTTATTTACCAAACTTTTCATTAACCCACCAAATTTTTTTCCTAAAACAGGGAAGTTGGGAGTAAGTTTCTTTTTTACAATTTTTTCAGTGTTTTTAACAAATACCACTTCCTTAATATTTGTTTCTGATTGAACAATATCTACTAAAACATCATCATTATTTAAACCAGGATTTAAACAAATAGTCATTTCCGCTAAAGGCTGCCTCACTCTTATACCCTCCCTTTTTCTAAGTGACAAAGCCAATGAACAAATACCCTTAGTTAGGCTCATTTTTTTTTCAAGCTTCTTATTAATAAGCTTTGGATTTGGATTTGGAAAATCTGTTAAATGAACAGAACTTGAAGCATCTCTCGAACAAACGGTGTTTAAATCAATAAACAAACGATCCATAAAAAACGGTGCAATTGGAGAAGATATTTTTGCTATAACACACAAACACTCATAAAGGGTTTGGTATGCAGAAATTTTCTCTAAATCATATTCCCCTTTCCAAAACCTTCTTCGGCACAATCTGACATACCAATTACTTAATTTATCAACAACAAAGTCTTGAATAATCCTTCCAGTCAATGTGGGCTCATATAACTCATAATGTTTTTTAACAGATAGTATCAGGCTATTTAGCTCAGATAAAATCCAACGGTCTAAAACAGGCCTATCTACAACCACCTCCTCAGCATATTTAAATTTATCAATATTTGCATATAAGCTAAAAAAAGAATAAGAGTTGTACAGGGTGCTAAAAAATTTTTGCTTAACCTCTACAACACCATTAATATCGAATTTTAAATTATCCCAAGGTTGCGAATTAGTTATCATGTACCACCTTAACGCATCAGAGCCGTGTTCCTCAATAGCCTTAAAGGGGTCAGTAGTGTTACCAAGTCTTTTAGACATTTTTTGACCAAACTTGTCTAACACTAATCCATTGGAAATAACATTCTTAAAAGCAACACTATTAAAACACATTACTGCAATTGCATGAAGTGTAAAAAACCACCCCCTAGTTTGATCAACACCTTCAGCTATAAAATTTGCTGGAAAACACACATTTTTATCAATTAAATCTTTATTTTCAAACGGGTAGTGCCACTGAGCATAAGGCATAGACCCAGAATCAAACCAAACATCAATAACATCCATCTCTCGATGCATAGGTTTACCACCCTTAGATAATAAAACAATATCATCAACACAATTTTTATGTAAATCAAATAGATTGTAGTTTTTTTCAGACATATCACCAGGAATAAATTCTTTTAGTGGGTTTTTTTTCATTAAACCTGATTTCACAGAGTTTTCACATAAAGATTTAAGCTCTTCAACTGAACCAACACAAACCATCTCCGTTCTATCAGATGTTACCCAAATAGGCAAAGGAATTCCCCAAAAACGAGACCTTGATAAGTTCCAATCATTAATATTTTCTAACCAATTTTGAAAACGACCCTCACCGGTACTTTTAGGCTTCCAATTAATTTGTTTGTTTTTTTCAATTAATTGCTCTTTACATTTAGTAGACTCAATAAACCAAGAGTCTAAAGGGTAATATAAAATTGGCTTATCAGTTCTCCAGCAGTGAGGGTAACTGTGTTCGTATTTTTCTGACTTAAATGCTAATCCTTCTTTTTTTAACTTAACTACAATATCAATTTCAACAACATCTTTAACACCCTCATTAAACGATGATTTAACAGGTCGCCCAGAAAATTCACCAAGCCCCTCAACAAAACACCCCTTTAAGTCAACTATAGGCACACGATTACCCTCAGAGTCTTCAGTTAACATAAGTGGTAGCCCACAACTTTTAGCTACATTAAAATCGTCAGCTCCAAAAGTTGGTGCTAAGTGCACAATACCAGTACCATCATTAGTGTTAACAAAATCAGCATCAACAACACGAAAAGCATCATTGGGGGAATCAATTGGTTTAACATATTTTAGTAATTGCTCATATTTTAAGTCGATTAAGTCCATACCAACACATTTGTGAATAACTTTATATGCATTAGATTTTTTATTTTTATTGTTAATCGTTTTTTTTGTTTTTTCATCAAATATATTAGTCACACAATCTTCAGCACAAACAACAACAATCTCTTCTAATGTGTATGGGTTAAAGGTTTCTAAAAAAACATAATTTATTTTTTTTCCAACAGCTAAGCC
>CEQM01002345.1_pt1 | contig 59708 bp, 63 predicted proteins | sample 531111 | NCBI WGS metagenome assembly CEQM01 (sample SAMEA2621278, study PRJEB7988) | marine metagenome | biome: marine biome (ENVO:00000447); feature: deep chlorophyll maximum layer (ENVO:xxxxxxxx); material: "saline water (ENVO:00002010), including plankton (ENVO:xxxxxxxx)" | depth 120 m
AATTGCATTTCCATTTGTTCAAATTCTCTCATTCTAAAAATAAATTGTCGAGCTACAATTTCATTTCTAAATGCTTTTCCAATTTGTGCAATTCCAAATGGAATTTTTTTTCTAGCACTCTTTTGTACATTTAAAAAATTAACAAAAATACCTTGAGCTGTTTCGGGTCTCAAATACAACTTATTTGACTCATCTGCTACTGCACCTAATTGAGTATCAAACATTAAATTAAATGTTCTTACCTCAGTCCAATTAGAAGTGCCAGACACAGGGCAACGAATTTCTAAATCAGAGATTAATTCATTTAGAGCATTCATATCTGATTTCTCTAATGCTGCATTTAATTTTTCTTTAGAATTTTTAATTTTATCATTATATTTCAAAATACGAGCATTTGTTTTTTGAAAAGTAACTATTTCAAATTTTGAACCAAACCTTTTCTCGCCCTTCTTGATTTCTTTATTTATTTTTTGCTGAAATTTAACTAATTGATCCTCAATTAAAGCATCTGCTCGGTATCTTTTCTTTGAATCCTTATTATCAACTAGCGGATCATTAAAAGCATCAACATGCCCAGAAGCTTTCCAAATTAAAGGGTGCATAAAAATTGCGGAATCGAGGCCTACAATATTCTCATGTTCGTAAACCATACTTTGCCACCAATGCTTTTTTATATTATTTTTTAACTCAACTCCAAAGGGACCATAATCATACGTTGCTGAAAGGCCATCATAAATTTCACTTGATGGAAACACAAAACCATATTCCTTAGAATGACTGATGATTTTTTTTAAATCTATCATAGTATATATTAATAACTTAAAGTTTATCCAAATTTAATGTATTTAATGACAAACTAAATATGTATCAGTATTATTATGTGCAATAAATCTAATTATTAAAAAGTTAATAACAATCGTTGTTAAAAACTAAATTAATTTAATACTAAAAGTTTATTGTAATATTTAATTTAAAATTAAATCTTTGTGAACAGCGTTTGCATAATTACATATTTGTAAACTGCTCACCCCCAATTTTATTGAACGAAATACTTTATAAATTAAACAAGAAAGTTAACTATTGTAATGGAAGAGACACGAATAGAACATATTTTTAAAAGAGATTTTACTAAAAAAGAATTTGAATTTGAAAAGATTACTGATGCAATTTTAAGAGCTATGATCTCAGTTAAAAACGGCGATGTTAAAGATGCTGAAAAAATATCTATGGATGTTTATCGTGCATTAGTAATAAGAAAAAATGAAATTAGCAATTATGTTCCTAATGTTGAAGAAGTTCAAGATTTAGTTGAACAAACATTAATGAAAAGTGAATTTCTAAATGTTGCGAAAGCCTATATACTTTATAGAAACACACAGGCTAGAAAGAGAGAACGGGATATGTTTGAAAAAAGAATTAACTTAAAGCCCTACGAGTATCCAGAATTATACGAATATGTTCCTGCAATTCGCCATTCATATTGGATACATTCCGAATTTAACTTTACTAGTGATATTCAAGATTTTAAAACTAGACTCTCTGACAAAGAGTGTTCTGCGATAAAAAATACTATGCTAGCTATTTCACAAATAGAAGTTGCTGTAAAAAGTTTCTGGGGCGATATGTATCAAAAAATTCCTAAACCCGAAATTGGATCGGTTGGTGCAACTTTTGCAGAAAGTGAAGTTAGACATGCCGATGCATATTCACATTTATTAGAAATTTTAGGCTTAAACAAAGAATTTGAAAGTTTGAAGAAAAAGCCTGTAATTATGAAAAGGGTTAAATACCTTGAAACTGCACTAATAAATTCAAAAAGTGAAAACACACAAGAATATGCTGAGTCCGTTCTACTATTTTCATTATTCATAGAACATGTCTCCTTATTTTCTCAATTTCTAATTATTATGGCTTTCAATAAGCACAAAAATATGCTTAAAGGAATTTCTAATGTGGTAGAAGCAACATCAAAAGAAGAACAAATTCATGGAGACTTTGGTATTGATTTAATTAAAATACTTAAATCTGAAAATCCGGAATGGTTTAACTCAGATTATGAATCACGTATACAAGATATGTGCAAAAAAGCGTACGAAGCAGAAAGTGCAATTGTAGACTGGATTTTTGAAAAAGGAGAATTAGACTTTTTACCTAAAGCACATGTTAACGAATTTGTAAAAGACAGATTTAATAGATCCCTGGAAAGCATTGGATTGAAAAAAGTTTTTAAAACAAATGAAAATTTATTAAATGAAACTGAGTGGTTTAATGATGAAATAATAGGCACAAAACACGGAGATTTTTTCGTTAAGAGATCTATTAATTACAGCAAGCGTACACAAAGTATAACAGGCGATGATCTTTTTAATAAAGATGAATCCCTCGAAAAATATCTTAAATAATGAAAAAGATTTCAACTGACAAGAAAATAGCAACATCTGATAAATACGAAATTGATAAAGAAGCACTTTTACTCGCTAGAAATAAGCAATTATTAAATGCTAAAGAATCCCAAAAAAATAGCTTTTCATGGCTAACCCAGCATAGTAGAAATTTTTTATCAGCAGGATATTTAACTGAGGGTGTGAGTCCTGAGTTAAGAATTAAAGAGATTGCTGATAGAGCAGAAGAAATACTTGGTATCAAAGGATATAGTGATAAATTTTACCATTATATGTCAGAAGGATTCTATTCACTATCATCTCCTGTATGGTCGAATTTTGGAAAAAGAAGAGGCCTGCCTATCAGCTGCTTTGGATCTAATGTTGCCGACGATATGGGTAACATCCTATATACTCAATCTGAAGTAGGCATGATGTCGAAACTGGGGGGAGGAACCTCTGGATATTTTGGGCACCTTAGACACCGTGGGGCAGCAGTCAAAAATAATGGGCAAGCCTCTGGTTCAGTTCATATTATGCAGTTGTTTGAAAGTATGGTTGATGTTGTTAGTCAAGGGTCCGTAAGGAGAGGTCGTTTTTCTCCATACTTACCTATTGAACATGAAGATATTTCAGAATTCTTAGATATAGGAACTGAAGGTAACCCTATCCAGGAACTAACACACGGAGTTACTGTAACTGACAAATGGATGAAGGAGATGATTAATGGAGATACTGATAAACGTAATACTTGGGCAAAAGTAATCCAAAGACGTGGTGAAATTGGATATCCATATATTCTGTTTACTGATAATGCAAATGATGGAGCACCTAATGTATATAAACAAGGAAACTATAAAATCAATGCTAGTAATTTATGTACTGAAATTATGCTTCCATCCAATGATAAATGGTCATTTGTTTGTTGCTTATCATCTCTTAATGTTTTGCATTATGATAAGTGGAAAAATACAGATGCTGTTGAAATAATGGTATATTTTTTGGATGCAGTAATTACCGAATTTACTCAAAAACTAGAAGCCTACCGTGACTCTAACAACAGAGATGATCAACAGACTTTTTTATTTATGGAAAGAGCATATAACTTTGCAAAAGAAAATCGTGCACTGGGACTAGGTGTCTTAGGTTGGCACTCTCTCTTGCAATCTAAAATGCTCAAATTTAATAGTCAAGAAGCATTTAATTTAAATACCGAAGTTTTTAAACTGATTAAAGAAAAATCATACTCTGCATCTACCGAACTAGCAAATATGTTTGGTGAACCTAAAGTTTTAAAAGGATTTGGAAGACGAAATACAACATTAAATGCAATAGCTCCCACGACATCTTCTGCCTTTATATTGGGGCAAGTTTCTCAAGGGATTGAACCTATCTGGTCAAATATTTATGTAAAAGATATTGCTAAAGTTAAAACTACTATTAAAAACCCTTTTTTAGTTGAATTATTAGAAAAAAAAGGTAAAAATAATAAGGAGGTTTGGCATAGTATAAGAGAGAGAGATGGTTCAGTTCAACATTTAGAATTCTTAAATCAAGATGAAAAAGATATTTTTAAAACATATTCTGAAATTGACCAAATGGATATAATATACCAAGCTGCAAATCGTCAAAATTATATTGACCAAGGGCAATCAGTAAATATTATGGTACACCCAGATATGTCTGCAAAGGAAATTAATAAAATTTATATGTCTGCATGGAAACTGGGTTTAAAATCTCTTTATTATCAACATAGCATGAATGCTGCTCAAAAATTTAAACAAAAAAAATCTTGTGAAAGTTGTGAAGCATAAGTAATACTGATTTTACTTAAATGCACTAATACCCGTAATATCATGACCTGTAATTAATAAGTGAATGTCATGTGTCCCCTCGTATGTAATTACTGATTCTAAATTCATCATATGACGCATAATAGGGTAATCTCCTGTAATACCCATAGCACCTAACACTTGTCTAGATTCACGAGCTATTTTTAGTGCCATATCTACATTATTTCTTTTAGCCATAGAGATTTGAGCTGATGTTGCTTTGTTCTCATTTTTTAAGACACCTAAACGAAATGTTAAAAATTGAGCTTTTGTAATTTCAGTAATCATTTCAGCTAATTTTTTTTGTTGTAATTGAAAAGCACCAATCGGTTTTCCAAACTGTTCTCTTTGAAGAGAGTAATTTAATGCAGTATAATAACAATCCATTGCAGCACCAATTGCACCCCAAGCGATACCGTATCTGGCACTGTCTAGACAACCTAAAGGTGCACCTAGACCATCTTTTCCATTCAATAAATTTGATTTTGGGACTTTAACATTATCAAAAATAATTTCTCCAGTCACTGACCCTCTTAAAGACCACTTATTATGTGTTTCTGGGGTAGAAACACCTTCCATATCAGTTTCGACAATTAAACCTTTAATTCTATTATTTTCATTCTTTGCCCAAACTATTGCAACATCTGCAAAAGGAGAGTTAGAAATCCATAATTTTGACCCATTGAGTAAAAAATAATCACCTTTGTCAATAAATTTACTTTCCATACCTCCTGGATTTGACCCATGATTTGGCTCTGTTAAACCAAAACAACCCATCAATTCTCCTGTAGCAAGTTTAGGAAGATATTTGTTTTTCTGTGACTCATTCCCATAATTGTAAATGGGAAACATAACAAGTGACGATTGTACAGATGCGGTAGACCTAATTCCTGAATCGCCTCTTTCTAATTCTTGCATAATCAAACCATAAGATATCTGATCTAATTCTGATCCACCATATTCTGTAGGGATAAAAGGTCCAAAACAACCTAGTGAACCTAATTTAGGAATAAGGTCTTTTGGAAAGATACACGATTGACATGCTTCTTCAATAATTGGTGATATTTCTTTTTTAACAAAATCCCTAATAGTTTTTCTAATTAATAAATGTTCATTAGTTAATAATTCATCCATTAAAAAATAATCGGGTGATTCAAAATTATCTTGATTAGCCATATGTCATTGATTTTGAAAACAAAAATAATAATTTAGCTTTATAGAATGATTTTTAATGAACATATTTTATGGCTTTTTATTTAAACGACATACATACTATAATCCTATTTTTCTCCATTTTTATGGCTAGCTTATTAATGTTTAATAATAAAGATCGATTACTATCTCTTTTGGAATACCCTTTTAACCAAAAATACTCACTACTTTATCATAGAAAAGACTCAATACTATTTATAGTATTTAATTCAATTAATGTATTACTAGTTTTCGGAATTATTATTTCATTTTATTTATTATATCTCCAAAAGGAATTATCTATCCAATTATTTCTTAAATCAATTATTATTTTACTGTTATTTTTCACTATAAAGTGCATTGGAATCTATTTTATAAATTGGGCATTTGAATTAAACGATACTGCAAAAAAATACTATTATGGCTATACAACTAGCTTAATGTTTTGTACTATTATTTTTACACCCATTATATTTTTTATTTCATATTTATATCAGGGTAGTATGATAATAAATTTATCCTTTCCATTATTTATTTTATTCGCTTTTACATATTTTATTATGAAAGTTGTTTTAATATCAAGATTAAATCTATTTAAGATTCATCTTATATTTTATAATATTTTGTACCTTTGTGGTCTTGAGTTATTACCTTATGTAATTTTATTTGAATTATTAAGGATAGTGAATTAATTTTTAGCCCCTGTTGTATTTTGAAAAAAAGAATAAAAGTTTTAATCGCCCAACCTGTTCCTAGTAATGTGAATTCACCTTTCCATGACTTAGCGAAAAAACAAAATTTAAACATAGTATTTAATCCTTTTTTATCTATTGAAGGTGAAACTGTTAAAAATATACGGCTCAAAAAAATCAGTATTCCAAAATATACTTCTCTAATTTTAACTAGTCGAAATGCAGTAAATCATTATTTTAGAATATGTGACGAAATGCGCATAACAGTTCCCAACTCTATGAAGTACTTTTGCATTTCCGAAGCAGTATCATATTATCTGCAAAAATATATTGCTTACAGAAAAAGGAAAATCTATTCTTCAAATAATAATTTTGATGAATTAATAGAATTAATGGAAAAACATGAAGACGAAAAATTTTTACTAGTTTCTTCTAATTTTATTAAAGAATCATATTTAAATGCTTTAAATAAAAGTAATATCGAATATACTAGAGGTGAATTTTTTAAAACAGTTTCAACTGACCTTTCTAAAGTCAAGATTAATACTTTTGATATTATGGTTTTCTATAGTCCCAGAGACATAGATTCTCTGTATGAGAATTTCCCAAAATACGAACAAAAAAATACAAAAATTGCAGTCTTTGGAGAAGCAACAAATCAGGCAGCAGTAAATGCAGGATTAAATATTGATATACAAGCTCCAAATACTAAATACCCATCAATGAGTATGGCTTTAGAAGCATTTCTAAAAGAAAATAAATTACGTTAAATTATTGATGACTATTTTATTTTCTAAGAAAAAATTATCCAAAAAATCGATAGATGATCTTTATCAAAATGGTTATCATCTTAAAACAGAACATCTAACATTTAAATGGAAACACGAAAAAGGAGATGCTACTAATTCTAGTAAATTAATAATCAATGTCTCAAAAAAAAAAATTAAAAAAGCTGTCGACAGAAACTACATAAAAAGAATCATTCGTGAATCGTATCGCATCAATCAGTTAATCATTAATAAATTTGTCACACTACCAAATCAAATAATAATAATAATATATAATAAAAGTAGTATGCCGAAGTTTGATGAATTAAATGCAGAATTTGTAACTTTATTTAATCATATTAAAAAAAAATTAAATGAGAATCATTAGTGTTATTTTTATTTATATAATTAAAATATATCAACTTATAATCTCACCTGTTTTAGGAAGTAATTGTAGATATCATCCCACATGCTCAAACTATTTTATACAATGCTTGGAAAAATATAATATAATAACTGCAATATATCTTGGCTTTAAACGTATAATTAAATGTCACCCCTTCGGGGGCTCCGGATACGACCCTATACCATAAAACACCTATTAATTATGAAAAAACTGAAACTTCCCATCTTTATTTTAGCATCTTTACTAATTCTTAGTTCTTTAGTTTCTAATTATTTTGAAATAACAAAAAACCTAGAAATTTTCAATAACATCTATCGAGAATTGGAAAAATCATATGTCGAAAAGCTAAACCCAGGTGAGCTCATGGAAAAAACGATTGATAATATGTTAAATACTCTTGATCCATGGACAGTTTATATACCTGAATCTGAAGTAGAGGATTATAGAGAAAGGTCAATAACAGGTGAGTATGGAGGTATCGGCTCTAAAATCCGAAAAGTTGATAATTATGTAGTCATCGCAGAGCCATTTCAGGGCTCTCCTGCTGATAAAGCAAACTTAAAAATTGGTGATAATATTATTGAAATAAATGGAGAAAAAATGATTGACTTAGGCACAGAAGATGTAAGTGAATTATTAAGGGGGTCACCTGGAACAAATGTTCAAATAACACTAAAATCACCTGAGGGAAACATAAAATCAGTGGACATTACTAGAGAAAAAATACAAACCAAAACCGTTCCACATTATGAATTGCTAATCAACAATACAGCATATATTAAATTATCTCAATTTAAACGTAAATCTGCAAAAGAAGTTGAAAATGCACTTGTGGAATTAGATAGTTTATCTGATGGGCAACTAAATGGACTAATTCTAGATTTAAGAAACAACCCTGGAGGGCTCTTAAGAGAATGTCTACAAATAGTAAACTTATTTGTACCAAAAAATGATACTATCTTAACAGCTAAAGGTAAAAATGCATCATGGAATAAAACATATGTAACTAAGAAAAATGCTTTATATGAAAACCTTCCTGTGGTTGTTTTAATAAATGAAAATTCCGCTTCTGCATCAGAAATTGTAGCTGGTTGTCTTCAGGATTTAGATCGAGGCCTTGTACTAGGCCGCACCTCTTTTGGAAAAGGTCTTATACAACAAAATCAAAAATTAGCATATAATACTCAATTAAAATTAACTGTTGCTAAATACTACACACCTTCGGGCAGATGTATTCAAAATAGCCATACTGATCAAAAAGGAAAGAGAAAAAATATTGAAGATAGTTTAAGAAGTGTCTTTACAACTAATAATGGAAGAACAGTATATGGTGGAGGGGGAATTAACCCTGATATAGAAATGAGAAAACTAGAACGACCAGAAATAGTATTTTCACTAATTAAAGACAATCATATTTTTAAATTTGGCAACTTATTATTTCCAACAATAGATTTTCCCGAGTCACCAAAAGAATTTAAACTTCCTATTGACACCTATGAAAAATTTGAAAATTATTTACAGGAAGATGGCTTTAATTTTTCAGTTTATTCTGAAGAGATAATATCCTTACTAGAAGAATCCTTAGATTCCGAAAAATACTTGGAAAGCATGAAAGACGATATTGAATTATTAAAAGAAAATATCCTGAAAAATAAAAAAGAAGATTTAATTCGATATAAAAAAGATATTAATAAAATAATATCCAATGATATGATTTTAAGGCAGTTTTATAATCATGGTGTTATAGAATATAATCTTTTATCAGACCTATATATAATAGATGCAATGGAAATTCTTGAAAAAAAAGTAAATTATTCTAAAATGCTCACTAAAGAATAATTAATAAATAATTTTTGATTTGAACAAGCAAACTACTATAGTAACAATTAATAGTTATTTATTATTACTTCTTTCATTTTTCATTACTATTTCTGTATATGTTACAGATGTTATTATATGTTTACTGGTTCTTTCTTGGCTTTGTAGTGGTAATTTAAAAAAAAAAATAAAATCAATTTCTCACGACCCATTAATATATCCCTCTGTTTGTTTTTTTATTTATTCTTTGATTAGTTATTGTTGGTCCGATAGCTCCATCATTAATAATACTATGCAAAAACAATTATTACTACTGCTATTACCTATTCTATATACATTAGATTATAATAATAATCATATTCAAAACTCTAAAAAAACATTTCTTTTAGGTTTGATTATAAATATTATACTATCAATTACAACATTATTTTCTCCTAATAATATTTTTTTCAAAAAAGGACATTATGATACAAATTTATTTTTGCATGGATTCTTAGATCATTTTGATTATGCTATTTTTCTATGCTTTGGTATTTTGATAATTTTATCTTATATCAAGAAAATAAACTTTTTAAAATACTTTATATTAATTATTATTTTTTTAATTGCATTACTTAACTCATATGGGCGAGTTGGTATTATATCTTTATTAATATTTTTTCCTATTTATATATTATTATTTTCCACATCAAAAACTAAATACTATTTACTATTAGTTGTATTTTTTATCACAACTTGTTCTTATTATATTTTTAGTCCTTTTCAAAATCGAATCCATCAAACAATAGCGAGTATTAATTTAATCTACAATAAACCATCTTTTAAAGAAAAAGTAGAAAATGATGCAGCTTATATGGCAATGAATGACACCTTACCGAAAGAGTACTTTATATCTGAAATACTGAAAAATAATGACTGGAGCGAAGAAATTAATAAAAAATCACCTGAATACGAAACTAGTATTGGTCAGCGATACTTATATATTAAAAACTCCTTTCAGCTCATAAGAAAGAAACCTATTAGTGGAATGGGATCTAATAGTTTTGAAGAAGTTTATAACAAATTACACCCTAACTTAGATACAATAAAGCACCCTCATAATAATTATATTTTTATTTTAATTGAATTAGGAATAATAGGTCTATTTCTTATGCTCTATATTTTCTATCGCAAAATTTTAATTTTCTTTTCATCAGATAAAAAGGATTTTTTGCAATTAATTTTCCCATTATTTTTTCTATGGATTATGTTATTTGATAATTATTTTTTAAATCACAACACATTAGTGTTTTTTTGTTTGTTTTCTTTTATCTTATACAATAAAGATCGAAAATACAATCAATCATAATATATTCGCTTGATTCTCTTTGATAAAGTAGCTAAGATTTCGTAGGGAATAGTATTTAATTCACTTGCAAGATTCCAAATAGACCTTTCCTTACCAAAGTATATAACTTCATCACCATCATTAATCATATTAGTGTTATATAAACTTGTAATATCAATAGCACAACTATCCATAGAGATATTACCAACTGTTGGTAATAAATGCCCTTTAAAATAAAACTTTAAAGTACCATTACCCCAACTCCTCTGTAGACCATCAGCATATCCAAATGGTATAATTGCAATTTGCATTTTCTTTTTAACTACAAATTCTCTACTATATCCAACAGTATCATTTATATTCAATTCTCTAATTTGAGCAATTTTACATCTCAACTCTAATATGGATTTTAGATTTGAATTTTTAAAACCAGTATATAGTGCAATACCTATGCGTAGGTGGTCAAATTGATTAATCTTACTTGAAAAGTACTTAAATCCAAATGAATTTAATATGTGAGTATGAATATGATATTGGAAGTTTGTATCAAAAAGTTTTTTGATTTTTAAAAATTTATTTATTTGAACATCTGTAAATCTATCATGATGCCTGTTTTCAGCTGAAGATAAATGAGAATAAATAGATCGAATTACTATTTTTTTTGAACTACTTTGAATTAATTTAATGATACTTGATAAATCTGATGGATTAACACCCCACCTGTTCATGCCTGTATTAATTTTTATATGGATAGGAATCAATGTAGATGAAGCTTTTGTATTTGTTTTAATTATACTTAATAATATCTCTTTTTTATTTACAACTGGTTCTAAATTATACTCAATTATTTTTTCAACACTATCAACTGTGGTATTCATAACCATAATTGGGCCTTTAATTCCATTATCTCTCAATCTAATACCTTCTTCAAAATCTGCAACACCAAAATAATTAACTCCTAATTTAGAAAGTTTTTTTGCTATTAAAATATCACCACAACCATATGCATTTGCCTTTATCATTGCAATTATTGAAGATGATTTTATATTCTCTTTAATAATTTGAATATTACTATGTAGCTGAGAAAAGTTAATATATAAACATGTACTATATAATTCTTTTTGCATACTACATTTTATTTGAAATAACAAGTACTACATAATGCTTCATATTCGCTAGAATTACCAATTAATACTTGAGTGTTATTAAGATGATTTTTTCTGTGTGAATAACTAGCGGGTCTTCCACAATGATTACATCTAGCTGTCAAAACTGTAGTCGAGCTAGCAATACTACTAATTTCTTTCATATAGCCAAATGAGCGATTTAAATAATCTTTATCTAATCCAGCGACAATAATAGTTATCTGTTTAGAGGCTAAATATTCTATGTCGACAATAATCGATTTACTAAAAAATTGTGCTTCATCTATACCCACTACTTTAATGTCTTTAATTTGTGTAAAAATTTCTGATAACTTATTAACCCTAATACCTTTTTCAAATACACCATCATGAGTTGAAATATTATTCAATTGATCTCGAGTATCTACTCTAGGTTTGACTAATAAATACTGTTTATTGGTTGCTTTCAAACGATTTAATAGCTCTGTTGTTTTTCCAGCAAACATACACCCAGTGATAACTTGAATGTCTTTCATGTGAAGTTTAAATTATAATGACTAAATTAGTGATTTCATAAATACTATGGAAAAAGTTATTCATATAATTCCCACACCTATTGGAAACCTAGAAGATATTACTCTTAGAGCAATTAATCTATTAAAAGATGTAGATATCATTCTAGCAGAAGATACTAGAACAACAAAAAAACTATTAAATAAATATGATATAACTAATAAAATGATTTCATATCACTCATTTAACGAACATAAAACTTTAAAAAATCTAATTCATAAAATAATGAATGGAGAACAGCTTGCCTTAGTATCAGATGCAGGAACTCCTGGAATTTCTGATCCTGGTTTTTTATTGATTAGAGAATGTATAAAAAATAATATTTCTATTAATTGCTTACCTGGTCCCACCGCTTGCATTCCAGCTCTAATTCAATCAGGTATTCCATGTGATCGTTTTATTTTTGAAGGTTTTCTACCTGTTAGAAAAGGAAGAAAAACTCGCTTATTAAATATAATTAATTGCAAAACAACTAGTATCATTTACGAATCTCCTCACCGTATATTAAAAACATTGAAAGAATTATATCAATATTGTCCTGATAGGCAGATTGTAGTATTAAAAGAGTTAACTAAAATACATGAAACTACCTACAGAGGCTCTATGATAGATATTATAAATATCCTTTCGCAATCTAAAATAAAAGGTGAATTTATAATAATACTAAATGGTAAAAACTAATAATCCTTTAATCATTGCAGGCCCATGTGCTATAGAATCAAAAAATCAATTTTTTAATATAGTCGATGAAATTTATACATTTACTGATATCATTCGTGCAGGTGTATGGAAAGGCAGAACATCCCCAAATGACTACTCAGGTGTTGGAGAGAGGGGATTAAATTGGGCACAGAAAGTTCAAAATAAATATAGTATCCCTGTAGCTATTGAAGTTGGTACAACGAAGCATATTGAATTAGCATTAAATTATAATATTAAAATTTTATGGATAGGTGCTCGAACCACAGCCAACCCATTTGCAATACAAGAAATAGCCGAAAGCCTTAAAGGAGTCGATGCGGAAATTTGGGTAAAAAATCCTATAATTGCTGATGTTAAATTATGGGCAGGTGCAATTGATCGCTTAAAAAATCTTGGAATAAAAAAATTAAAAACTATACATAGAGGATTTTACTCTGACAAAAAAAATAATTTAAGAAATGATCCTAAATGGGATTTATTATACGAATTTCAAAAAATACACCCCGATTTACCTATCATTTCTGACCCAAGTCATATTGCTGGAAATAGTAAATACATAGAGCAAATTAGTAAACAAGCTATGCAAAAAAATATTAATAAATTTATGATAGAAGTACATAATTTTCCACATAAAGCATTAAGTGATAAACAACAACAAATATCACCAAAAGAGTTTAAAATTCTTCTAAAGAAATTAAAAATATATTCTCGTTAAAATATTCTTCCTAAATTTTGTTGTATTTTCTTTTCTACCTTACTTAACTGAGTAAATTTTTTAATTAATGTTGGATTTGTAGCATTGGATTCTTTAAGCTCTAACATAATTTCCTGAAGTATTTGTTGTACTCTTTTTAACTTAAATCTTAAAATCGCTTCTTTTGTCACCTTAAATAAAATATCTTCTTCTTGAACAACAATAATATCTTTATTTTCCCAACTTCCTAATAAATACCTATCAGTAAGTATATAAGCCGTAAAACTTCTTAATTCATCATTACTATGATTAAGGAAATAATCTTTGGAAAAGTTTTGATTAACACTAATCTTTTCTTTTATAATTGTTAATACTTGATTAAAAATTGGTATAGAAAATGTGCTATTTATATCTTTACTATCTTTTGCTAGTTCTGATAGAATAAAATCTGCAATAGAAAACCCACGACCATTAATTGTTACTTTATGCTTAAACCCATATGCAATTAACAACCTAATTAATTGTAATTCCTCTATGTAATTCTTACTAAGTTTTTCAAAATCATATTTTGCATCATTTACAATGCTAGGTTCAATTTTATTCTTTTTATATTTCAAACCGTTTGTATGATTTTTTAATTGAACGTCAAGTTCTGCTAATAAGTTATTTTCTGAAATATCTAATTTTTTACTTGCTTCTTTTATATGAAAACTTCTTGAAATTGAATCAGACATTAAAGAAATAGTTGCAATAATACTTTTTGTTGTATTAATTAATGTCTCTGTGTCATTATGTTCACTTAACTGACACTTAAAATCAATAAAATTCATAGTATGATTTTGGATATATTGATCAATATCATTTTGACTTCCTTCAATTAAAAAAGAAGCAGGATCTTCGCCTGGAGGTAACTGAAGTATTTTTGGCTGCATTCCCTCATTCACAGTTGCATCTATAGCCTTTAAGGTTGCACTTATTCCCGCTTTATCAGAATCAAATAAAATGGTAATATTATTAGTGAACCGATGGATTAATCTTATTTGCTCTTTAGTCAATGCAGTACCACAACTTGAAACTACATTTTTAATTCCAAACTGGAATAATGCCATAACATCAGTATAGCCTTCAACTATATAACAAAAATCCATTTTCTTAATAGATTTTTTTGCAAGATGCATTCCGTATAAAATTTTACTTTTCTGATACAAATCAGATGTGTCTGAATTTAAATACTTTGCTACTTTTAATTTATTATCCAAGATTCTTGCACCAAAACCTAAAACATCGCCATTCAGACTATGGATGGGGAATATGATTCTACCTCCAAATCTTATATTTTCATTTTTATTTAACACATTTGATTGCTGTAAATAACTAATATTATAGCCTAATTTTTTTAATTCTTTTGCTACTTGATTGTCAGATTTCCCGCAATAACCTATTTCGAATAATTTTAATGTTTCATTAGTAAATCCCCTAGCAGACAAATAATTTAGAGCTCTCTTTTCTTTTGAAAATAAATTTTTCACAAAAATATCTTTTGTAAAATTTAGCACTATTATTGCTGCTTGCCTCTCATTCTCTTTTTCTTGTTGTCTAGAGTCAATTTCTATATATTCAACATTAATACTATATTTCTTCGCTAAAAATAATAATGCTTCTGGGTAAGAATATTGTTCATGCTCCATTAAAAATGAAATCACATTTCCTCCTTTACCTGAACTAAAATCTTTCCATATTTCTTTAGCCGGAGATACTACAAAGGAAGGGGTTTTTTCATCGCTAAATGGACTTAGGGCTTTGTAATTTGCTCCTGTTTTTTTTAAAGCAACAAACTCAGCAATTACATCTTCAATTACAACTGTATTAAAAATTTCATCTATTGTCTTTTGTGAAATCTTCATTTTTTTCTTTTAATTAAAAAATTTAATAATTCAAGTGTTGCATTTTTATATTTACTATTATTAAAATTTTTCAAAATTAATACCGCTTTTTTATAATGATTCTCTATTATGTGTTCTGCTTTTTCTAATCCTTGATATTTCTCAACTAATTTACAAACCTGATTAAGTTCTTCTACAGAATTATTTTTTTTTCTTAAAATTCTAAAAGTTGAATTTTTCTCTAAAAAATTCATATCCCTCAATGAGTATAATAATGGTAAATTTATTTTTCCTTCTTGTATATCATTTCCATATTGTTTACCGCTATGATTAGAAAAATTATAATCTAATATATCATCTTTTATTTGAAATAATAAACCTATGATTGAACCTAATTCTATTAAATTTTGAATATCATCTGGGTTTCCATCGTGTTTAAGTCCACCAACATGGAAAGCACATTCAAAGAGTGATCCTGTTTTTAACTTTATAATTTTAAAATAATCCTCCTCGGTTAAATTTAATTTTTTTGTTTTTTCAATTTGCATCAACTCACCTTCTACAATTTTTTGAACAACTGTAGATATTGCATCTAAAACATCAAAATCTTTATTTTGAACAGCTAATTTTAAACCTTTTGCTAAAAAATAATCCCCAGAAAGCACACTAATCTTATTCTTCCAAATCGCATTAATTGAAAATTTTGATCTTCGAATATTTGCATCATCTACAATGTCATCATGTATAAGTGTTGCTGTGTGTAAAAGCTCAATTAGTATAGATGATCTGTAAGTTTTTTCATTTATATTGTTAATTAGACCTGATGCTAGAATTGTACAAATTGGTCTAATTTTCTTTCCTGAATTCTTACTTATATAACTTGTTACTTTGTATAGTAAACTAGCTTTAGTTGATAAAATAATTTTAAATTTTTTATCAAACTCATTGAGTTCTTTTGCAATTATATTTTGAAATTCAATCACTATTTATTCTGAGTTGCAAGTTGTCCACAAGCGGCACCAATATCTTCTCCGCGGCTTCTTCTTAATTTAGCTAAAATGTTATTTTTTTCTAACATTTCTAAAAATATATTTGTTTTTTTAATAGTAGACTTTTGATATTTTATTCCTTCCACCTTATTATATTCTATCAAATTGACTTTGCTTGGTATTTTTTTGCAAAATTCAACTAATGCTTGAGCATCTTCAATAGAATCATTAAAATCCTTTAACATAACATATTCGTATGTCGGTTTAATTTTTGTTTTATCATAAAAATACTTTAATGCTAGTTCTAAATTTGATAAATTATTAGTCTCATTTATTGCCATAATTTTACTCCGTTTTTTATCAATTGCTGAGTGCAAAGATATTGCTAAATTAAAATTGGGCTCGAGGTCTGCAATTTTTTTAATCATTTTTGTTATACCTACTGTAGATACTGTAATTCTTTTTCCTGACAAAGCCATACCCCTAGCAGATGTAATATGTTTTATACTCATTATGACATTATGGAAATTTAATAATGGTTCTCCCATGCCCATGTATACAATATTAGTAATCGCTTTATTATATCTGCTTAAAGCATATTGATTGATTAAAAAAACTTGATCATAAATTTCACCTGCTGTTAAATTTCGATCTAATTTTAATTTACCAGTAGCACAAAAATTACAAGCTAAACTACATCCTGCTTGTGAAGAAATACAAACTGTCAATCTGTTTAACTGAGGGATTAATACTCCTTCTACTACATTAGCATTATCCATTTTAAATAAAAACTTCACGGTCCCATCTGAACTTATGGTTGTATTTGAAATATAAACAGATTTTACTATAAAATTTTCTTTTAATAACTCTCTTTCTGATTTACTAAGATTCAGCATCTTATTAAAATCTAACTGGTGATGCTTCCAAATCCATTCAATTACTTGAGTTGCCCTATATTGTGGAGACTTATGATTCATAAAAAATGATTCTAATTCATTTTTTTCAACTGCTCTAATATCTTTTTTATTTATCATTTAAGATTTTTTACAAATTCATAAATAGTTGGTGCAATTAGATAATCTAAATCCGTTGTAATTTTTATATTATATTCTCTCCCGTGTTCTATGTTGACAAGAGCTTCTGTTTTAGAAGCCTCATATATACCAGCATCATCAAATAAATACTTAGAATCTAAAATATCATTATCATTATATTTTGCAAATTCATAATTAATTTTAATATAGCTGTCATATATGTCTTTTAAATAAAATACTTGTGGAGTTTGTGTAATAATATATTGTCTTCTATCTTGGGCTAAATTTACTGATGAATTTTCAAGACTGATTTTTCTTAAAGAGTTTTTTAATTTAATTGCTGGAATAGCTATACCTTTTTTTTTAGCAATTTTAATTAAATTTAAAATTAATTTTTTATCAATAAATGGACGGGCTGCATCATGAATACTAACAATATCATTGAAATGATTTGACTTTGTAGATTTTGATAATTGTTTAGCAACTATTTTTTCTTGATTAATTTTTTCTAAGCCATTCCAAACAGATGATGTGCGACTATTGCCTCCAATGTATATTTTATGTTTTATTTTAAAATTATAATTTTTACATAATTTTTTCCAAAAATCTAAATAATTTTTAGGCAATGCAATATAAATTTTACAACTGGGATCTGCATCCTTAAATGCAAGGATACTATGCATAATAATTGGTAAATTATTAATTAGTAAAAATTGTTTTGGGATTTGACTATTTTTTAATCTACTACCTTTTCCTGCTGCTAATATTAACACATAATGAATCATAGAAAGATTCTATTCAATAATTAACATACAATCTCCGTAACTTAAAAAGTTATATTTTTCTTTTATTGCTTCTTTATATGCTTTCATTATTAAATCATGACCTGCAAAAGCAGAAACAAGCATAAGTACCGTTGACTTAGGAGAGTGGAAATTTGTTAATAATGAATTTGCTATCTGAAATTGGTATGGAGGAAAAATAAATTTATTTGTCCATCCTTGATACGGTTTTAAAGTGCCATAAGAAGAAACCGGGGTTTCGATTGCTCTTATTGTAGTCGTACCGATTGCACAAATTCTTTTTTTATTTGCAAGCCCATTATTAACTATCTTAACAATACTATCATCAATAAAAACTTCTTCTGAGTCCATTTTATGTTTTGAAAGATCTTCAACTTCTACAGGTCTAAATGTTCCTAATCCAATATGGAGAGTAAGTTCAGGGATGTGGACTCCTAAAATTTCTAATTTTTTTAACATAATTTTACTAAAATGTAAACCTGCAGTTGGAGCAGCAACAGCACCTTTATGTTTTGCATAAACAGTCTGGTATTTTTCTTCATCATCAGCTGTTGGCTCTCTGTTTATGTATTTTGGTAATGGAGTTTGACCCAATAATTCAATTTTCTTTTTAAACTCTTCATATGGAGCATCATGTAAAAATCTTAGCGTTCTTCCCCTGGATGTTGTATTATCAATCACCTCCGCAATTAATTCGTCATTTTCTCCAAAATATAATTTATTTCCTATTCTGATTTTACGTGCTGGATCTACAAGCACATCCCATAATCTACTTTCTTTATTTAATTCTCTCATTAAAAAAACTTCGATTTTAGCCCCAGTCTTTTCTTTATTGCCATATAATCGAGCCGGTATAACTTTTGTGTTATTAAATATCATAACATCCTCCTCACTAAAATAATCCAATAAATCTTTGAACTTTTTATGTTCTATAGTACCTTTAGTTTTATTAATTACCATCATTCTAGAATCATCTCGATTCAATAAAGGTTTTGTTGATAATCGTTCTGTAGGTAAATTGAAATCAAATTGAGAAAGTTTAAGCTTCATTTTAGAATTGCATTATATTTAATTGATCGCAAATATACAAAATATCAAATTTAAATTCTTTGTTAAATTTTTCTATTCTATAATGAGTTAATTATTTTATCCATTTCAACAGCTTTAGATAATTTAAAATCTCCAACTTGAGTACGTTTTAAGCTAAATAAATATGCTCCACACAGTAATTTCTTGCCTATATCATTGGCTAAACTTCTAATATATGTTCCTTTACTACATTCAACTTCAAATTCAATATATGGTAAGTTTATACTTTTTATAGATAGTTTTTTAATATAAATTTTTCTTGGTTTTAATTCAATATTAATTTCGCCTCTACGAGCTTTCTTGTAAACTCTCTCTCCTGCAACTTTAATTGCGGAATAAATCGGTGGTGTTTGGATTTGTTCACCAATAAATTGTTGAAAAACATTTTTTATATCAACTAATGAAATATTTGTATATGTTTTTTTATTTTTTTCCTTAGTTTCAGAATCAAAACTATCAGTTGAACATCCTATTTTAATAACACCCACATATTTCTTATCTAGAACTTCAAAAAGCTTCATCATCTTTGTTTTTGAACCTGTACAAATCACCAATAATCCCGAAGCTTTTGGGTCAAGTGTGCCAGCATGACCAACCTTAATTTTAGGTATATTATATTTTTTTTTTATTAAACCTCGGATTTTCTTTACAACATCGAATGATGTCCAATCTAGAGGTTTGTTTACCAAAATAATCTTTGATGTCTGTTCAATCTTTGTAATCATAAAATGAAAATCCAAAAAGAAATACCAAGCAAGACACAATAATAGCCGAAAAACTTTAAATTATTTTTTTGAACTAATACTATCATATATTTACATGCAAATAATCCTGAAAAAAAAGCAGCAAAGAAAGATAATAATAAACCCTTAATTTCTACTTGTTCCAATGTACTCGGAGATGATAAAAATTCAAAAATCTTTAAAAAAGATCCCCCTAAGATTGGAGCTAAACCCATAAGAAATGAAAATTCTGCTGCATCATCTCTATTGATTTTAAGAAATAAAGCTGTTGAAATAGTAGCTCCAGATCTTGATACACCTGGAATTATTGCTAATGCTTGAGCTAAACCAATTAATAAAGCATCTAAATAACCAATTTTTTTATCTGATTTTATAAAAAATTGAGTTATGAATAATACAGAACCCGTTAATACTAACATAATACATACTAAATGGGTTGCATTTTTAAAAATCAAATCTATGTTTTTACTAAACACTAAATATATAAGCAATGTAGGTATGGACGAAATTGCAAGTTTAATTAAAAAAGAAAACTCATTTTTATTATTATCTGTAATAACTCCAATCAACATTTTTTTTATCCTATTTCTATATACAATAATTGTGCTTAAAGCGGTAGCAAGATGAACAATAATAAATAATAATAAGGGTTCCTCTTGTGCGATATTAGATATGTAAGAAAATAATTCAAGGTGTCCACTGCTACTTATAGGGAAAAACTCTGTTAGACCCTGAATTAAACCTAAAAAAATATACTTAATTTGTTCAATCATTATAGAATATTGCAAACACCATACCAACATATCCTAAAAGGATGATAATTGGTGCTAGGACAATCCGTTGAAAAGAAAAAATAGCAGGATTGAAGTCAAAATCATTCTGGCCTCCACCGCCAATCATAAAAATAAATCCTAAACACAACAAAAATATACTAATTAATAAAATAATATAATTTCCTTTGGAAAAAAGGAAGGATTTTCTGTTTTTTTCTCTGATTTTATTCATAAATATGGTTAATTATTTATATAATTCATCTGTTTTTAAATTTAAATACTTCCTAACACAGATTAATGTACTTAATAACGAAATAGTTAAATTAATAATAGAAGTAATTATCGTTAAATATATCAATTGATTCCATAATATAAAATTTTTAAATTCAGGAATTTGATTAATAATTAAAAATAATAGGCATAGTAGTAGAAAGTTTCCAATCAGACACGCAATAATGGTTAAGATTAAGTTAGATTTTAAAAAAGGCTTTTGAATAAATTTTTTTGTAGCACCAACTAACTGCATAGTTTTTATAATAAATCTTTTTGAATAAATCGTTAGTCTAATATTACTATTAATTAGTATAAATGCAATCATAAAAAAGAATATTGAAATTATTATAAAAAACAAACCTAATTTCTGCAAATTATTCTCTAATAAAAAAATAATATCTTCATCATATATTACATCTTCAATTTCATTGTATTTATTAAAAATTTCTATGTTTTCTATTGGACTAGTATTTTCTATAAAATCTGCAAAATATCTAATTTCAATAATATTTTTTAGGGGGTTTTTGCCTAAAATATTTAAAAAATCTTCTCCTAAATTCTCTTTCAGCTCTTGTGCAGACTGAGCTTTAGAAATAAAATTAACTGACTTTACTCCATCTAATAAAGTCAAAGACTTAATTAATTGTTGTGTCTCTAATTCTGGAACATCATTATTTATAATTAAATTAAAACTTATGTTTTCTTTCAGAGTGTCACTTAAATTATTGTAATTAATAGCAACAACACCTAAAATACCCATAACTAAAACAGAAAATGTAGAAGCTAATAAAACTGAAATTTTGGAAGTCAGTAACCTTTTTTTGAAAAAATTTTCTGTTTTTAAAACCATGAATAATATTTATCACTTAATGTAATGAATTTATTTATTAATATATATATTAGTTTATACATTTTAATCATCTAAAATTTACATGAATTATAATTTCAAAAAAATAGAAAAAAAATGGCGGGATTGGTGGAAATCAAATAAAACATATTCTGTAACCGAGGATTTAACTAAAAAAAAATTTTATGTATTAGATATGTTCCCTTATCCCTCAGGTTCTGGTCTTCATGTTGGCCATCCATTAGGATATATTGCATCAGATATATATGCTAGGTATAAAAGATTAAATGGGTTTAATGTATTACACCCAATGGGTTATGATTCATTCGGATTACCTGCAGAACAATATGCAATTCAAACAGGTCAACATCCAAATATTACAACAGAAAATAATATCAAAAGATATAGAGAACAATTAGATAAAATTGGCTTTTCATTTGACTGGGACAGGGAAATTCGTACTTCAGATCCAAAATACTATAAGTGGACTCAGTGGATTTTTAAACAATTATTTAATTCATATTATTGTAGTATCAATGACAAAGCTTGTCACATATCCGAATTAATTAAAGAATTTGAAATAAATGGAAACAAAAAAGTACAATCTCCATGTGATGGAGATACACAACTTTTTGACTCAAAAGAATGGGTAAACTTTAATGAAAAAAAACAACAAGAAATACTATTAAAATACCGATTAGCATATTTATCAGACACCTGGGTCAATTGGTGCCCAGCACTTGGAACTGTATTGGCTAATGATGAAGTGAAAGATGGTTACTCCGAAAGAGGTAACTTTCCTGTGGAGCAAAAGAAGATGAGACAATGGTCACTCAGAATTACTGCATATGCAAATAGATTATTAAATGGATTAAATAATATAGACTGGAATAGCTCTATTAAAGAAATGCAACGAAATTGGATTGGAAAATCAAAAGGAGCATTGATAAAATTTAAAGTTGCTAAAAATGTCAACTCAGTTGAAGTGTTTACAACTCGGCCTGATACAATCTTTGGTGTTTCATTTATGGTTATTGCACCTGAACATCCCATAGTTCATAAAATAACAACAAAAGAACAATATCAAAATGTACTTGACTACTGTAATGATGTATCTCTAAAATCAGAAAGAGATAGGCAAAGTAACAATAAAAATATAACGGGTGTATTTTCTGGATCTTACGCTATTCACCCACTAACAAAAAAAACAATCCCTATATGGATAGCTGACTATGTTATTGCCTCATATGGTTCAGGTGCTATTATGGCTGTGCCTTGTGGCGATCAAAGGGACTGGAATTTTGCAAAAAAATTTAATTTAGATATTCCAAATATTTTTAAAAATACTGATGTTAGTGAAAGTGCTAATGAAAGTTTAGAGTGTACAATAATTAACTCTGATTTTTTGAACAATTTAAATTCTCGTGATGCAATTAAAAAATCTATTTCAACAATTGAAAAACTAAATATAGGCACCATAAAAACAAATTTTAGAATTAGAGATGCTGTTTTTAGTCGTCAAAGATACTGGGGTGAGCCATTTCCCGTTTACTATAAAGATGATACACCTTACATCTTAAATAATAATTCATGTTTACAATTACCCAAAATAAATAAATATCTCCCTACTAAAGAAGGAAATCCTCCATTAGCAAGAGCCAAAAAAGAAGACTGGAATATATTTGATGGAGAAAAAATGGAATATAATACAATGCCTGGTTGGGCTGGTTCATCGTGGTATTTTTTAAGGTTCATGGATCCTAATAATAATTATGAATTTGTTGCAGAAGAAAAAGTGAATTACTGGGGACAAGTTGATTTATATATGGGCGGCGCTGAACATGCAGTCGGACACTTATTATATTCACGTTTTTGGACTCACTTCCTATTCGATTTGGGATATTTAAAGTTTCAAGAACCTTTTAAAAAATTAATTAACCAAGGTATGATTTTAGGTCGTTCAAATTTTGTTTATAGAAAAACCGACACTTCTGAATTTGTGACATATGAAAAACGACACAATTACAAAACTACAAAAATACATGTTGATATTGGACTTGTAAACAATGACATTCTAGATGTTGAAAAATTTACACAATGGAGACCTGAATTCTCAAATGCAAAATTTATTTTAAATGATTCTGGAAATTATTTATGTGGATTTGAAATTGAAAAAATGTCTAAATCAAAATATAACACTCAATCACCCGATGAATTAATTGAAAAATATGGTGCAGATACATTGAGAATGTACGAAATGTTTTTAGGTCCAATTGAACAATATAAACCTTGGGATATCAAAGGGATTAACGGGGTGCATAATTTTCTAAAAAAACTATGGAGATTAACTCATAACGAAAAAAATAAATTAATTGTAACCGATGTAAATCCCACTAAAGAGGAATATAAATCAATTCATATTTGTATTAAAAAAATTACACAAGATTTAGAGCGATTTTCATTTAACACAATTGTTAGTCATCTTATGATTTGTCTTAATGAATTAATCAACCAAGACTGCAATAAAAGAAAAATCATTACTGATTACATTATTTTATTATCACCTTATGCACCATTTATATGCGAAGAAATATGGTCTTCACTAGGCCATTCATCTTCTATTAATGATGCGAAATGGCCCAAATTTGAAGAAAAATATATAAAAGAAGACTCGATAAATTATCCTATAGCATTTAATGGGAAAATGCGATTTACTCTCAATCTTAATTGTAAGTTATCAAAAAAAGAAATTGAAGAAATAATTATTAAAAACCCAAAAACAATAAATTATTTAAATAACAACCAATTAAAAAAGATTATTATTGTCCCAAATAAGATAATTAATATTGTTTTTTAGTCAAAAATTGAACAAAATTGAACAAAATTGAACAAAATTGAACAAAATTGAACAAAATTGAACAAAATAAAGATTATAAAATAAATTTATTTTATGTGATTTTTTTTATTGTTTTATCCACTTTTTCTCAAAAAAATGATTCTTTTGATAAAATTTTAACAAAAAACTTAAAAAATGACTCATTTTCTATAGGAGAACAACTTAGATATAAAATATCATATGGTAAACAAAATAAAAAAAAGGGTATTCTAACTGCAGGTCATGCAACATTTGAAATTAAAAAACATGATAATAATAATTATCTATTTCATGGATTTGGAAAAACAACTAGAATGTTTAGTCTATTTATGAAAGTTCAACACGAGTACAAATCAATAGCCAACATAGAAACACTTAATTTAATCCAATCTGAAATGACCATTGAAGAAGGGAAATTTTTTATCCACGACTCGATAAAATTTGATAGTCACACAGCTTTAGAGAACTCAATACACGATATACTGACCACATTTTATAAAATTCGAACAATCGCAATGCAAGATTACCAAAATATAGATACATTATTCTTTTCCTATTATTATAATGGAGAGATTATACCGTCTTATATTGTTAAATTGAAGAAAGAGTTAGTGCAAACCAAATTTGGCACAATTAAAACAACCAAATGGTCACCTTTATTAGAAAAAGGAAGAATGTTTAAAGAATCAACTGGAGCATTTATTTGGGTAACAGATGATGCAATGCATATTCCTGTCAAAATAGAATTTCCAATTTTAGTGGGGTCAATATATGTTAATATAATTGGTGCAAAAGGAACAATGCATAATTTAAATGAATAATTTATTTAAAGCTAAATTGATAATTTATTCTTTATATTTAAAACTCATTTAACAACCATTAAAATGCTAAAGGATAAAAAATTAACACAAAAAATTCAAGAACTATCTAAAAAATATCTTGCAACAGGACAAGATATATACTCATTTTTGGACGGCTTACTTTATTCTGATTACATGGGCTACTGGGATTATATTCACTTAGATACATTGTTAACTTTGCAAACACCTAAAACTGATTTTCCTGATGAAAATATATTTATATTATATCACCAAATTACTGAACTCTATTTTAAATTGTGTTTATTAGAGATTGAACAAATAAATAAGAATGGAAAAAAAATTGCAGAAAACGGACAAGATTTAGGATGGAACCACAAACTTAAAGTAGATCTTTTTATTAAAAAAATGAAAAGAATTAACAGATATTTAAAACAATTAATTAACTCATTTAACATCATGACTGAAGGCATGGACAAAGACCAATTTCTCAAGTTTAGAATGTCTTTATTGCCTAGTAGTGGCTTTCAAAGTGTCCAATATAGAATGATTGAACTACGATCTACTAGTCTAGAAAATTTACATCATAATCAAACGGAAGAAACAAAATCAATTGAAACAGTATTTAACCAATTATATTGGCAAATGGGTGCAAACGATTTAGATTCAGGTGAAAAAACATATACACTAAAACAGTTTGAAAAGAAATATAAAAAACGACTACTAAAACTAGCTAATCGAATGCAAAACCTTAATTTATTATCAAAATACAATTCCTTAGCGGAAGAAGATAAAAAAAATAAAGAATTAATTTCTTTACTTAAAGAATATGATTTAAATATTAATGTAAATTGGAAATTAGCTCACTACAAATCAGCTGTAAAATATTTACATATGAAAAAAAATGATATTGCCGCAACTGGTGGAACAAATTGGCAGCAATACCTACCTCCTAAATTTCAAAAAATTATATTTTTTCCAAAACTATGGACAAATAAAGAAAAAGAAAATTGGGGAAAAAAATGGGTGGAATCAATTCTTGAAAAATGAAAAATATTTATATCATCTCATTTATATTTTTAATTGGATTCGGCTGCAATAAAGCAAAAAAAAATTCAATTAATGAAAATCAATCTTCAGCTAAAGAATCAAAGTATTTATATAATTTAAACATCGACAGCTTAACTGTAATCAATGAAAATGTTAGAAATGGAGAAAGTGTTGGGCAAATTTTGAATAGTCATAATGTAAGTTTTTCTGATATTGATAAACTAGCAAAATTATCAAGAAAGATTTTTGACCTTCGAGATGTTAAAGCTGGCGGGTCATATTCACTATTATTTAGTGACTCTATCCCTTTTTATTTTATTTATGAAATCAATAAAGTAGACTTTTTAGTAGCCAAATTAAATGACACAATTTCAGTATACTTAGATAAAAAAGAATTAGTTATAAAAGAAAAAACAGGCTCCGGTATCATTCAATCCTCTTTATGGTTTGCAATAGAAGAAAGTAATCTGTCAGCAAAATTAGTAAATATTTTCGCCGATGAAATATACCCTTGGACAATTGATTTTTTTAGGTTAAATACTGGCGATAAATTCAAAGTAATATACGATGCTAAATATGTTGATGGCGAATTTATTGGTGTGGGTAAAGTTCATGCAGCACTATTCCAACATAATAATACTAATTATTACGCATATGCATTTAATGAAGTAGGGGGATTTGAAGACTATTTTGATGAAAACGGAAACAACTTGCGTAAATTTTTTTTAAAAGCACCTGTTTCGTTTACTCGTATATCTTCTAAATTTACAAACAAACGAAAACATCCTGTAACAGGTAGATGGAAAGGTCATTTTGGTACAGATTTTGCTGCACCAATTGGGACCCCAATATATAGTACTGCCGATGGGGTAATTACTGAAGTGACTTACAATAAGTATAACGGGTATTATGTTAAAATCCGCCACAATTCGACATATACCACACAATATCTTCATATGGATAAATCAAGTAAACGTCTATGGAGTAGAAATGGAATCAAAAAGGGAAAAAAAGTAAGACAAGGAATTGATGTTATTGGATATGTTGGAAGATCTGGCCAAGCTACCGGTCCACATGTTTGCTATCGTTTTTGGAAAAATGGTAAACAAGTTGACCCTTTTAAAACTACTCTTCCCCCATCAACTCCAATCAATAAAGATAAACGATCTGAATTTCAAAAAAATCAAAAGATTCTGTTTGAAAAATTAAATACAATTAGCTACCCTGACCAATACTTAAATATGGACACCATGTATGATTTGAGTATGCTAAACACTATGGATTAACCCAATCACCATGATCTTTTATTAATTGAATCAACTCACATAATGCATCTTTTGTGTCTATATTACTTTTAACCATCTCCTTTTTCTTGTATAAACTTATCTTGTTTTTACCTGTACCCACATAACCATAATCTGCATCTGCCATTTCTCCCGGTCCATTTACAATACAACCCATAATCCCGATTTTGAGACCTTTCAAATGTGATGTGGCTTTTCTTATTTTTGCTGTTGTCGATTCTAAATCAAATTGAGTGCGACCACAAGATGGACACGAAATATATTCTGTTTTTGATATTCGTGTACGTGTAGCTTGTAAAATATCAAATTCTAATTGATTTATTTTTTTATTATTAAAATTCCTTTTATTAGAAATAAAAATACCATCGCCCAAACCGTCTAAAAATAAAGCACCAAAATCAATTGAGGCATGAATTTGCAACTTTTCTCTAGAAAAAATGTTATAATTTTTTCTGATGACAACGGGTGATTTAACTTGATTATTAATGAATTCTATGAAAATTTTTCTATGGTCGCATAGACTGTTTATATTATTCGTACATATTATTAATACGATAGATTGATCTTTACTAATTTTTTTTAATAAATCCTTGGATAAATCATCTAAATAAATTGAAATGAAATTTATTTCCTTTGATAATTTTATGTTTTTTAAATATTCCTGTACTGTTAAGAGTGGATACCCTTTTTCATGGAGTGTCCAAGTTTTATAATTATATATAATTTTTAAAGGCCCTGGTTTATTAAAATTAAAGTTATTATCTCCAATAAAAATATAATCAGATGCTGTATCACTAATATTCCATTTATCTAATTCTTCGGAATAATTATATCCTATATTATTTAAATCCGAATAAGTTATTTCTTTTTTATCTGAAAAATCAGTTATTACTACCGGGGCATTAGTATGGCCAATATTAGTTATATTATAGGTTTTTCTCCTTGAAAAAATAAATGGATTTATTGATTCCTTTAATATAATAGAATGTTTTTCTATTTGTTTTATATAACTCAATATTTGTTTACCCACTGGGATTTCATTTTCTGGCGGCTCTGTTAAAGAAACCCTAATGGTGTCTCCAATACCATCAACTAATAGTGAACCTATACCTAAAGCCGATTTTATTCTTGCATCGTCACCCTCTCCAGCCTCTGTAACACCTAAGTGAATCGGATAATTCATATTTTCTTGTTTCATTTTATGAACAAGCATTCTATATGCTTGAACCATAATAATAGGATTACTTGATTTCATAGATAATATGATGTCATGATATGCATATTTTTCACATATTCTTACAAATTCAAGTGCTGACTCAACCATTCCCATTGGTGTGTCTCCATATTGACTCATAATACGATCTGACAAAGAACCATGATTAGTTCCTATTCTAAGAACTGTTTTGTTTTTTTTACATATATCAATCAGTGGGAAAAATTTCTCTTCAATTCTTTTTAACTCTTCTAAGTAACTTTTAGTCGAATATTGATAAATTTTAAATTTTTTTCTATCAGAAAAGTTTCCTGGATTAATTCGGACTTTTTCTACAATTTTAGCTGCTTCTAGAGCTGCATTGGGAGTGAAATGAATATCTGCTACTAAAGGAGTAGTATAACCTTTTTGAAGTAATTTATTTTTAATTTCATAAAGATTTTTTGCTTCTTTTATACTAGGGGCTGTTAATCTAACTATTTCACACCCACTTTGAATCATCCTAACAATTTGTTCAACAGAAGAATTAGTATCCATAGTGTCAGTTGTTGTCATCGATTGTAAACGGATGGGATTGTCTGCCCCTATTCCTATATCACCCACAAATACCTCTCTGGTTTTAAACCTGGAAATTTTAGTTAAATCACTACAGTCCATATTAATATTCATGTTTAATGCTCTTAAGTTTAAATAAGACAGGACGGCTAGGTGATGCATCATTTTCAAAAGGTGAAAATTGTAAATTTAATAGATACAGACCATCTAAGATAGAGTCAGGAACATAAATGAGTTCTGTAATTGTACAATTAAGTCTGATATCATCAGGGAATTTCCAAAATGCTTTATGAGCAGTTAGATGACCTTCATCTTTTTCTTTATCAATCGACGGTAAATCAATTAAAATATGATTAATATTATTATCAACGATATAATCAACTGCGGCCTTAACTAAATAAGGGTGATTTGAATTAAAATAATTTTTCTTTTTTTTATTATCGTTATTTGGTAAAGTTCTAATTATTAATGCATCTACATTTTCATTATTTACAAATGAGGATTCTATCATATTTTTTGTAATTACACAATCGCTATTCTTCTTTTTTGGAAGAACCGTAATTAATTTAGCAATAAAAAAGAATTGCTTCACTTGACTATTAATGGATTCTTTTTGCGGGCTAATATGTCCAACACATTCTGTGTGAGTACAGTGTGCATGGGGATTAAAGCTAATATTATTAAAATTAACAACAGCTCCCTTACTAACATCCCCAATCCATAAACCATCAATATGTGGTTCAATTTTTAATTGGTCAACTCCCCATGCACAAACTCCGTTTGACATAATTGGTATAGAAATATCCAGTGGGTCATTAAAATCAATAATAAACGAATTTTTATTATGTTCAAGTATTGTTTTCATGTAAAATAATTAAATTATAAATAGATTTTCAGCAATAGAATCTGCAAATAACATTCCTTTTTCAGTTAAAAATATTTTTCTATCTATAATTATGACAAATTTTTTTTTCTCTAATTTATTAATTTCTTTTTTAAAAGAATCTTTTTGCTTTAATGTCATTTTATCAAAAACATAATCTATTTTCAAGCCGTACTTAGTTCTAATTGATGTTAATATATATTCATTTAATATATTTTTTTTTGTTAACACCTCTTCTTTAAAGATACACTCATTATTATTTATTTTCTTAAAATACAGGGCATTATTTTTCACATTCCATCGTCGAGATATACCATTGTATGAATGAGCAGAAGGACCAACTCCTAAATAGTTAGTTGAGTTCCAATAATTTTTGTTATGTTGAGAGTAAAAAGCTGGTTTTGAAAAATTTGATATTTCATAATGAGTATATCCGTTTTTTAAAAATACTTTTCTTGCAATTAAAAATTGCTCTTTACCTTTAAGTGGATCTAATGATCTATAATCACCTTTCTTAATCATATGAAAAAGAGGGGTTTTTTTTTCAACAGTAAGACAATAACAGGAAATATGAGGAACATTGAAGTTGATACATTTTTCTAAATTATTTAACCATGCAGTATTAGTTAGTAAAGGAAAGCCGTATATCAAATCGATACTAAAATTTGAAATCTTGGATTTTTTTATTAGTTCAATTGATTGAACTGACTCAGTTGCAGTATGAGATCTGTTCATATAATTTAAATCTTTATTTCTAAAAGACTGCACACCTAAACTTAATCTATTTATACCAAGATTAAACCATTCATTTAATTTTTTTTCATTGATATCTTCAGGGTTAGCTTCTAATGTGCACTCAAGATTATTAGATAATGCAAAATTATCCTTGACTGCGGAAAAAATTTGGCTTAATTCATCCACTAATAAAATAGATGGAGTACCTCCACCAAAATAAATTGTATGAATTTTTTCGCCATTTAAATAATTCTTTTGAGTCTGTATTTCTTTGATAATTGCATAAATAATTTTAGACTTATTTCGTAAAGAAGTTGAAAAATGAAAATCACAATAATAGCATGCTTGGGAACAAAATGGAATATGAATATATATTCCTGCCATAATTATTTAATTAATAAAATTCTTATAATCGTTTCTTTGTTTGGAATAGACTTATATATAGAAACTTCTCCCTTATGATATTCTTCAATAATTCTTTTGACTAATGACAATCCTAATCCCCATCCTCTTTTCTTAGAAGTAAATCCTGGCTTAAAAATTTCTTTAAACATCGCTTTTTTAATTCCCTTTCCATTATCAGTAAAATCAATAACTATATAATTTTTATTTTCATTTACATCAATACTAATTTTTCCTTTTTCGTCTATTGCATCTACTGAATTTTTAATGATATTCTCAACAACCCACTCAAATAAATCTACATTTATTAAGACCTTTGTTTCTTGTTTTTTTGTGTTTAATTTTAGTGATATTTTTTTTGAAACTCTTTTTTTCATATAATACACTGACTTCTCTAACACTATATTTATATCTCTGTTTTCTAATTTTGGCAAGGAACCTATTTTAGAAAATCTTGAGGCAATAATTTTTAAACGATCTAAATCTTTTTCTATATCAATTAATGTATTTTTATCAATACTTTTTTTCTTTAAATACTCAAGCCAACCCATAAGAGATGAAAGAGGTGTTCCAATTTGATGAGCTGTTTCTTTCGCCATACCTATCCAAACTTTATTTTGTTGAGCAACCCTTGCATTACTGAAAGCTGAATAAGCAATTAACATAAATGCTATTATAACTAAAAAAATAAAAAAAGGAAAATACTTTAATTGTTGTAATATTTTTGAATCCTTATAATATATATATTCTTTTGAACCATCAATTAATTCAAGTTCAATAGGAGGATATTTTTTCATCATTAATAAAAGCTCCTTTTCAGGGTTCTTTACATTTCTATGTGCTTTAATTTCACCATTTTCATCTATTTGAATTACAGGTACTGTTGTATTATTATTTACTACTTCAAATACAAAACCTAAATCAAAATTTGAATTATTAATATCGGATAATTCCTTAGTAGCTTTAGCCCACAAAGCAACCTTTTTTTGTTCTTCTATTTTAAATTGAGAAGCTAAATTATTTGTATATAATAATGTCAATATAATTATTAATAATCCTAAAAATAACAATCCTTTATAAGAAATATTTTGTAATTGAAATTCCATACATCTAAATTAAAATATAATTTAACTATCTTTTTTTAAATACTTTACTTCTTGTGAGGTTAAAGCTCTCCATTTTCCTAATGGAAGCTTTTTTTTATTTAAAATAGAGTATGAAACCCTATCTAATTTTAAAACTTTATAACCAAGCGACTCAAATATTCTTCTTACAATTCGATTTTTTCCAACATGTATCATTAATTCTATTTTTAAGCCACTTTCTTCAATATACTTTATGTCATCAACATAAATAATCCCGTCATCTAAAAGAATTCCTTTCTGAATATCTTTAAAATGTGCTTTTTTTAATCTTTTATTTAATGTTACATTATATTTTTTACTAATATTATATTTGGGGTGCATCATTTTTTTTGCTAAAATCCCATCATTAGTAAACAATAATAATCCAGTTGTATCCCTGTCTAATCGACCTACTGGAACTAGCCGCTCTTTACAAGCATTGCTAATTAATGACATAACTGTCTTTCTTCCCATTTCGTCTTTCATTGTAGTTATATAACCTTTTGGTTTATTTAATAATAGATATTTTTTTTTTTCTGGAAAGATTCTAATGCCCTTTAAGCATACAATATCTGTGTTTGATTTAACTTTCTGACCCAACTCGGTTATAATAGTATTATTAATCGAAATCACTCCTTCTTTAATCAGTTTATCTGCCTTTCTTCTTGAGCATACACCTGACATCGAAATAAAACGATTTAATCTAATTTCATCTTTATTACTATTTTTCATAACTAATCTCTGAAAATTCTGTATTTACATCTAAGTGTATTTTTGCTCCTATAACAAGAGGGTGATTTGTATTAGAATGACCTATCGGGAAATCAAAAGCAATAGGATAATTATATTTTGATACTATGTCTCTAATTATTTGGTGTGTTGTCTTACCAAATGAAATTTCATTATCCAAAATATTGGTCATTTGACCTACAATAAGACCTTTTAAATTTTTTAAAACACCAGCACGATCTAAAATATACATCATCCTTTCGATTTGATATCTGTATTCATCAATATCTTCTATAAAAAGGATGTATTGTTTTTTTAATAATAAAAAAGAAGAGGAGCCAATCATACTACATAAAATAGAAAGATTTCCACCAATCAGTACACCAGAACAACTTCCATATACATTTAAATTATTATTACTTATTTTAATTTTTTCTTTATCTCCTCTTAACAAATCAAATATCATATCAATACTTTTTTGTTTTGTGTTTTTAAAATTATATGGCATGGGGCCGTGAATTGAAGATACTTTGTGCTTTACATATATATGTATAAGTATGGTAGTAGCATCACTAAAACCTATTAACCATTTTGGTTTTTCTAAAAAGATTTTAAAATTAATACTATCAATTAGTTGAATGCATCCGTAGCCTCCGCGAGCAAAAAAAATAGCTTTTGTTTGTGAATCATTTAGTGCAGATTCTAAACCAAGAATTCTATTTTCATTTGAACCAGCAAAAATATTTTGCCGCTTATATAGCCTATCATTTATTTTTACTCTAAATCCATTTCTTTTAATTATCTCTTTTGCATAAAAAAGGTCTGATTTATCGATAAACCTTGCCGGAGCAACAATTTCAATTTGATCGCCAGAGTTTAAAAAAGAAGGCATTCTACTACTTATACTATTTATTGTCAATCTTTTAATATATTTTTACACAATATAGCAAAACTATGACAGATTCTTCCAGATTTACTATTACTGCTGCATTACCTTATGCAAATGGGCCAATTCATATAGGTCATTTGGCAGGAGTATATATTCCTGCTGATATTTTTGCTAGATATAATCGAATTATTGGTAATGATGTGCTATTTGTATGTGGCTCTGATGAACATGGTGTTCCAATTACTATAACTGCTAAGAAAAACAATACAACACCAAAAGAAATAATTGATAAATATCACAAAATGATTAAAAACTCATTTAATGATATCGGCATATCATTTGACATTTATGATCGTACTTCTAGTGATATCCATCATAAAACTGCTTCATCTTTTTTTAAAAAACTCTATGATGATAACTTATTTGAGGAAAAAATATCTGAACAATATTTTGATGAAAATGAAAACACTTTTTTAGCAGATCGATATATCACAGGCACATGTCCTATATGTAAACATAATGAAGCATATGGTGATCAATGTGAAAAATGTGGCACAAGCTTAGATGCAAGTGAATTAATAAATCCTTCCTCTGCTTTGAGCGGAAGTAAATTAATTAAAAAAAAAACTAAACATTGGTACCTCCCTTTAAACAAATATCAAAATTGGTTAGAAAAATGGATTCTAAATGACAAAAAAAAATCCTGGAAAACTAATGTGCTAGGTCAATGTCAATCATGGATAAAAAGTGGACTCCATCCACGAGCTGTCACTAGAGACTTGGAATGGGGTGTCAAAATTCCAATACAGGATGAAGATGGAAAAGTCCTATATGTGTGGTTTGATGCTCCCATTGGATACATTTCAGCAACAAAAAAATGGGCACAAAATAATAATACAAACTGGGAATCTTATTGGTGTGATGATAAAACTAAATTAATTCACTTTATAGGTAAAGACAATATTGTTTTTCATTGTATTATTTTTCCAAGTATGTTAAAAGCACACGGTAATTATATTTTACCTCAAAATGTCCCTGCTAATGAATTTCTAAATTTAGAAGGTCATAAAATATCAACTTCAAGAAACTGGGCTGTATGGCTACATGAATACTTAATTGAATTCCCTAACCAGCAAGATGTTCTTAGATATGTTTTATGTGTTAATGCTCCAGAAACAAAAGATAATGACTTTACATGGAAAGATTTTCAAGCAAGAAACAATAATGAATTGGTTGCAATATTTGGAAATTTTATAAACAGAGTATTTGTTTTATGTCATAAATACTGGAAGGGTGAAGTTCCTTTAAAACATAAACTTGAAACTATTGACCTAGATATGATTGAGTTAATAAAAACTACACCCTCTGTTGTAGGATCACATATTGAAAATTATAAATTTCGATTTGCAATACAAGCATTCATTGATCTAGCTAGACAAGGAAATAAATACTTAGCTGAAACTGAACCTTGGAAACTTATTAAACAAGATAATTTAAAATTAAGGACAGAAACAATTTTATATATATCTATTCAATTAGCTGCTACATTAAGTATGTTGTGTTTTCCATTTATGCCATTTACTGCAAAAAAATTACAAGACATGCTTGGTGTTACAGAATCGCAGTCATGGAATAATGCAGATAATTGGGAAAAAATAAAATCTGGACATATAATTCAAAAGCCCTCCCTACTTTTTTCTATTATTGAAGATGATGCTATTGAAAAACAAATTCAACAATTAAAAGACAATAAATAAATTATATGATCCGACTAATTGTAATATTTATTGGATTATTTGTAACGCTCTTATCCAATGGACAAGTTAAGCACTTTTTGCCTAATGATTCTACTCAGGTAAAAATAGAGTCATCTATAAATTATGATAAATTACCCTTTAAAATGAAAATGATGAAAAACATGCTTCCTAATAAAAGTGTTTCTTATTATTCTAAAATTGGTAATCGCACTGAAATTGATACCGATGGGAAAATAATGGGAAAAAAAATTATTAGCTCAACAATTATAATTCAAAATTATAGACATGCAATTACATCGATCCATATGTCAGCAAAAATCAATGACAGTATTGTTGAAAATGTTATTAAAAAAATGCCTATTCCTAAAAACCCCAATTCAATTATTTCATTTTATGATGAGCATCGAAAAATTCACGATTTTAACTGTGTTTATTTTATTAGCGAAAATGATTCAATAAAAATAGAGGGATTTTTAACAAAAGAAATAAGTGGAGTAGGTGAATTTGAAAATGTTGGTATGCCATTAGATTATACAACAAATCATAAAAAGGATAAATATATTTCATCTACTAAAGTTCAAAAAATTCTAATAGAACCTTTTAATGACAGTAAATATATTATCTATGATTGAGTAATTAATTAATAAAAATTAAATATCTTTAATTAATTATGAAAATTATTCTATCATTTTTTATGATCCCTTTTTTTCTTCTTAGTCAAGAATTCTCTCCAGGGACATTAGTAGAACTACCCACTCCTATTTGTTATAACTCGTCTGTTATGCTAAGTTTTGAAACACTACCCTCGGGCAATAATAACGGCGACTATAGTTATAACTGGCAAAAATCATGGAATGGAACAAATTGGTTTTATATTGATGCTATAGAAAATCCATCTGAGACAAGTTATGAAACCGATTTATTAAATATAGATACTTATTATCGTGTTCTTGTTTCTCATAACAATATTACACTTACAACTAATGAAGTTATTGTTTATGTCTTGCCTGAGTTAGAATCAGGAGTATTAAAAGAAATTGATACTCTTTGTATTAATACTAATTCAATGATTCAATTTGAAATTGAACCATTCGGTGCAGAATTAAGCTGGGGTGGATTTGCTGATTTTTCTTATCAATGGCAGCAAGGTATTATTACTAACATCGATATTGGTACACCTGCCCCTATTGAGTGGATTTCAATCGGCAATGATGAAAGTACATATTTTCCTGATTTAGCTGAGGGGTTATATTATTTTCGATGTCTCGTTACTTCAACACATGGTTGTGGAACAGTAGTTACAGATGCTATTCTTGTTCAAATTATGGAGTGCGCTAATTCTAATTTAACTGAATTAAATTCCACGACAAAAATTATTAAAAAAATAAATATTTTAGGTCAAACAAATAGTAATAACATTACTCTAACTATTTATAATGACGGGTCCGTTGATAAAAAATTAATTATTAAATAATTACATTTTATAAAATATAGATTCTTTTAATTACAATATGTTTTGAAAAAAAAACAACTGATTAAAAAAAAAATAAATAAGGAAATTCAACGAGTTTCAAATAATATTATAGAGTATGAGAAAATGGCTCAGCCAATTTCTCCAGATGATGCAATTGGTCGTGTGTCAAGGATGGATGCTATAAATAATAAAAGTGTTTTAGATGCTGCCTTAAGAAAAGCCAAAATTAAACTAGAAAAATTGTTATTAGCACAAAAAGAAATCAATAATAAAAATTTTGGGCTATGTGTTCGTTGCTCATGTGAAATTCCTATCGAAAGATTGATTATTATTCCTGAAAGTAAAAAATGTGTGTCCTGCTCATAAATATATTTTTTACAAAAAAACTATATTTATATTATGGATACACTAAGTCATGCTTTATGGGGAAGAGGTTTGTTTGGCTACAAAGGGCGACCATATTGGAGTCTTTTTTTTGGAGCACTACCGGATTTATTTTCATTTGGTATATATTTTTTATTTAGCTTAATTTTTCACCCAACTACTATGCAAAGTGGTAGACCTAATTTAGAAGATTTACCTAACTATATTTTTTCATTATACGATCTTACACATAGTATTTTGATTGCATTTTTTATTATTTACTTAGTATTTACTTTTGTAAGTAAAAATTTTGCCTTTGCTATGTTAGCATGGCCTTTTCATATACTGTTAGATTTTCCATTTCACACCGCTGAATTCTTTCCAACTCCTATACTCTGGCCAATTATAGATGTTAAATTTAACGGTATTTCATGGGGGAATTCTTACGTATGGTTTTCAAATATTGCAGGTATAATTATACTTTTTATTTATAGATATAAAACCCATAGACAGTGAAAATAAGACTAATAAAAATATTTAGAATTATCACACTATTGGAGGGATTGTCATATATTTTACTACTAATTGCTATGCCAATTAAATACCTACTACATAATGAAAAATACGTGCAAATGTTAGGAATGCCACATGGAGTATTATTTCTGCTTTATGTATTACTAGCTTTCTATTTTTATAGAAAAATGAAATGGCATATTAAAGATCTAATTATTATTCTAATTTGCTCAATTATTCCTCTAGGAACTTTTTATGTAGACTATAAGTATTTAAGCTAAAATCTTGTTAGGATTTTCTATTATTAAATATTTGATTCATTTTATCAAATCGAAAAGAAAAAATACTTTCTAATTGTTTTCTAATAAAAAGTCTATGAACCAAATTTCCTAATAAACCTAAAGGTAATTTATATGAAATAATATCTGTCATTAAAACACCATTGTCTTTTATTTCAAACAAATGTTGATGATGCCATATTTTGTATGGGCCGACCCTTTGCTCATCAACAAAATATTTATTTTTTTGCATATGTGTTATCTCTGTAACCCAGTTCATTGGTATTTTAAATATTGGGGATACTTTATAAGTAATAATCATACCAGGATACATTTTGCTAGCTAAATTATTTGAAGTAATAATAAAATTCATCTGCTCTGGAGTAATTTTTTTTAAATTTTTTGGTGATGAAACAAAGTCCCATACTTCATCTATATTAGCTTCTAAAAATTGTTCTTTTACAAGTTGATAAATCATATTATTAAAAAATTATACTGAATAGTTATTTAGATTTTAAAAGCTTCTTTAACTGATGTTTTAATTTATCTAATTTCATTTTTCTCCACCAAACTTTATTGTCATCACCCTGCTCTTCTGCACGATGAATTTTTTTATTAAGCTTATTTATTTTCTTGTTTAAGTATGCTGAATCTATCTTTTTCACAGTTTACAATTTACAAAATTAATAACTAGTTTACATAAGTATTTACTTATATATATTCATAAACGATTTAAATTGATTTCAATTGCAGATTGGTGGTCAACTAAAAATTTATCTCAAAAAAGCGAGAACAAAATAAACGAATATGTAAAAAACGGCTGGGAATTTATCAATATAATACAGACCATAAGGTGGGTCAACTTTAATTACCTTTGTGAAAGGTATTTGATAAAATATATAATTTATTACTAAAAAGAGTTTTTTGAATTATTACTTAATTTATTTAACAATTTTTTGAAGTCTTTTTTGATGCTTTTTATATCATAAACTTTTATTTTTTTATCATCGTATGTGTAATAAGCACCTAGCTCTAGCTTTTCACTATAAATATGTTTCATAATACTATTATTTAATATTAATATGTTTAGAATAGAGCAAAAATAATGCCAAAATAGAGCCGGATAACTATTAAAAAAACAATTACATTTGAATTATTAAAATACTTTTTATGGAAAAAATAAAATCACTAATAATCATAACTTGCATCAGTGTAAGTATAATTTTTTCATCTTGTGAAAAGACTGAAATAAATAAAGAAAATAATAGCTGTTGTGCAAATTCTGAAATACACCAAATGAGAATGGCTATGCAAGAAGATGGATACATTGAAGTAGAAAGCATCAGCATAGAAAAAATTGAATGTTATTTTGAAGCATGGGATAAAACAATTATAACACCTGTTGCTGGCTTATTTAACTATTATAATCAAAACAATGATTGGGTTGCTTCAATTGACTTTGGAGATGGGAATTGTGATCAATGGGGAATTAAAAGCTGGGACACTAATATATTCCCTAATAACCCAGAAGGAATATTAGAGTTTTCATTATTTGAATAATACACTACTGTATTTTAATAAATTACACAGAAATTTTAATCATTTTAGAACTTTATTTATGTTTCAAACTTGCCGTGAAATTTTTTCTTTAAGAAAGTTGGGATAGCAATTAGAGCTTATCAAAACCTATCTATCTACTATATAATTGTATTTTTGAGTTATGAGAATATTCTTAATAGTTTCTATATTTCCCTTATTTTTGATTGGTCAAAATAAGTTAAATGGATTATCTGATAATGGTCCATTTTACTCTAAAAATCTTGTTGGATGTGAAGATGCAGATGAAGTGATTTTAAATATTCTCTCAATATTCATAAATGACCCTGAATTTGGGTTTTTTGGGTGTGCTGATATAATTCCCTACTTAGAGTCCCAAACAATAATCCCATTAAATTGTAGCACAAATTTAACTCCACTAGGCTATTTCAATATGAGTGTATCAGATGTTTGTGAGTGTTCTTGCCAAGAATTCTTAAACTTATATAATACCTCTTTAAAGAATCCAAAAATCATCAAAAATATTTCTATTCTTGGACAAGGAATCCTGAAGCAAACGATATTTATAGAAGTATATGATGATGGAACTTTTAGAAAAAAAGTTATTCTTAAATAATTCTACTTAACTAGAAACTATTTATTCTTTTTTTTCTTCTACTCAATCTTATTTATTCTCCTACTGGCTTAACATTTACTGCTCTCTTACCTTTTGGGTCATCAGCTAATTCAAACTCAACAGCATCACCATCCTTTATAGGTGCTGATAAACCACTTGAATGTACAAAATAATCTTTTCCACTACCTTCTTCACAAATAAATCCAAAGCCTTTAGTGTGATTGAAAAACTTTACAGTTCCTTTTTCCATAATATATATAATTTATTTAGTTGGCAAATATAGTTCATAATATTGATATTTTAGCAATTATTAGAATAAGTATATATTTGGGCTATGCAAATACTAATTATAATATCATTAATTTTTGTTTATTCATCATCGCAAGAATCGTCTAAATCAGACATATATAAAGTTATCAAGACCATAGAATCCGTTGAAATTAGAGAATATGATCCATCATTATACATCAGTTATGTTAATAATGAACAAGAAAATGCACAAAACTCCTCTTTCCGTGTATTGGCGGATTACATTTTTGGATCTAATAAAAACAATGAAGAAATAGCTATGACATCACCCGTAGTTATAAAACTCTTTAATAAAAATGAAATGCTATTTAGAATACCAAAAAAATATAATATAAAAAATGTTCCCAAGCCTAATAATAAAAATTTAAAATTTGTAGAAACTAAGTATATTAAAAAAGCGGTAATCCAATTCTCTGGCTATAGTAACAGTGATAAAGAAAAGAAACATATTGAAGAACTAAAAGAAATATTAAATAATAATAATATTAAACACAATAACAAGTTTGAATTATTTGTATATGACCCACCTTACAAATTCTATAACAGGAGAAACGAAATATCTGTAAATATCTACTTATAGCTAGATTATTCTTTCACATTCAATATGAAAAACTCTTATATTTAAGATATGAAGAAATTATTTATCCTATTAATATTTCCTATTTTGATTCTTGGACAAGAATTTCAATCTAATTTACCTATTATTGTTATTAATACAAATGGTAATAATATCGTGGATAACCCTAGAATTACTAGTGATATGGGTGTGATATTTAACGATTCTGGTATCAATACATTGACTGATAATTATAATAATTATAATGGTAAAATCAGTATAGAATTTAGAGGTAGTTCATCCCAAGATGTTTTCCCGAAAAAATCATATAGTATAGAAACACAAACTCATGATGGAGAAAATAATAATGTTTCTCTTTTAGGTTTACCAAAAGAAAATGACTGGATTTTATATGGAGCATATTCTGATAAAACCTTATTGAGAAATAATTTAACATATGAGCTTGCAAGACAAATGGGAAACTATGCTACAAAATCACAATATTGTGAATTATTTGTCAATTCAAACTACGAAGGCGTTTATCTGCTAACTGAAAAAGTAAAGCGAGATAAAAATAGAGTAGACATAAGTGAATTTACTAATAACGACCCATTATCAGGAGGATATATAATTAAAATTGACAAATTAACGGAGTCACCACAAGATGCTTCTTGGTGTTCAAATTTTACAACTTTTAATGATGCCGCTGTTTGCTTCCAATATCACTATCCAAAACCAAATGATATTACATTAGAACAAAAAATTTACATAGAAAATTATATGAATGAAATCAACTCACTCATTAAAAATTTATCAAGTAATCAAATAGATTTAGATGAGATAGAAAAAATTGATTTTAGCTCATTTATTGATTACCTAATAATAAGCGAGTTAAGTAAAGATGTTGATGCCTATAGAATAAGTGTGTTTTTACATAAAGATAGTGAGATAAATAATGGAAAAATCAAAATGGGCCCCGTTTGGGACTATAATTTATCATTTGGAAATGTTGACTTTTGTCAATCTTCTAATATTTCAGGCTGGGTATTAGAACAAGAAACGTCCTGTCGTACAAGTATCCCTGGTTTTTGGTATAACTTACTAAAAAATGATTCATTTAGAGATAAATTAATTAATAGATGGAGTGAATTAAGAGGCAATACTCTTACTTTTGAAAATATATTTCACCACATTGATAGCATCGGCAATTATCTAAATGTTGCTCAAACAAGAAATTTCGAAAGATGGGATATCTTAGGTCAATGGGTATGGCCCAACTATCAATTGGGCCTAACATATCAAGATGAACTAGATTTTTTAAAATCTTGGATATACCACCGAATTAAATGGATTGATCAAAATATCAATGAAATGAGATTACTCTTTCCTGATTGTTTATCATCAGAAAAACAATTAGTTCAAATTACCGATCAACTGGGTAAAAAAACTGTTCAAAAAAAAGGCGAACCTATTTTTTACATTTATGACAACGGTTGTGTTGAAAAAAAAATCATTACTTTTTAAAACTCGTTACCCAGGGAGGTTGAAAATTATAGCTGATAATTTTTGTTAACTTCAATGATACACCTGAATATAATGGGTTCAAGTTAAAGTTCTTTACTGTCCAATCACTATTAAAAAAAACTGACATACAAATAAAAGTGACATCCGATAAATTATAATTAAGGTCGTAGGATATTTGTAACGATTTCTCTAAATCCGGCAAGCTTCCATTTTCCTCAGATGAAATAAATCCTCCCAATGAATGTAATTGTGCATTGAAAACTTGACCTTTCTTATAAAAAAGTGGAAATAATCTAAATTCTAAAGAAGCTCCATGTGTTATAAAACGATTAATTTGTTTATTAATTTTAATTGAATAGTTGAAATTCCCTGATAACATATTAGGAATTTTAGTGTTAAAATCTAAATTTAACTCTGGAATAACTATATCAATTTTTTTTGCAATAGCATTACTTAATTTAAAACTTATCTCTGAAACTAGATTAGTTTTTACTGTAATATCATTCACAGTAAAAAAATTAAAAGAAAAATACATCCCCTCTCTACTAAAGCTTGTTTGCTCAAACAAGATGTTGCCTGAATAAATTACGGCTCCGCTTTCGAAAGAAAAAATTAATTTTTTAGAACTTGTATCATTATTTTGGGTGAAAATAAACAACGGAAATAATAATATATATAATATGTGTTTCAATTCGAAAAAATAATTAATATGAATGCCAATATGCAATCATGATTAATAATGGCTGGAAAAATAATCTACTTACAGCTACTAACTTAGTAATGCCCATTTTTTTTCTAGCTTGATTATTAATAGCTACATAAATATTTGCAGGAAAAACTACAATAAGAAAAATAATAATACCACTAGCAGCATAAAAACGATATGTTGGAAAAAGTAATAATAAACCTAATGTAATTTCTATAATTCCACTGAGATATATCAATAATTTATGATTTGAAAAAAAAGGAGGTATCATAGGTAAAAAATACTTGTGATTCCGCAAGTGTTTTATGCCCATCACCACATACAAAAAGCTCATTATTAAGATTGTGATAAATTTAATACTCATATATAATAAAATGTATTTTTATCCTCGATGAGGAACTATTACTTTAAATTTAAAAAGAAACTAACAATTATTTCATTAAGTAAATATTTATATTTGAAATATGAAAAAATTAATCTTATTCTACATATTAATTGGACTACAAATCAGTTGCAACCAACAATTGATTATTAGTTGTGATGAGAATAATTATTTTGAGTCTCCAAAATCGAATCATAATAATGGATTTAAAAATTACAATAGGGAGCTTTTCACAGAGTTTTCTGAAAAAGAACTAGAATCTTTATTTAATACAACTAATATTAGTTGTAAAGATATATTAACAACTTTTTTCTACTGTAATATTTGCTTCAATAATAATGTTAATTATTTAATCTCTTACAATGGAAATCGTTTTGACTTACAGAGTGTGAATGATCCAAATATGTTCACAAATAGCGTTATTAATCTCATTAGCTCTATGACTATTGGCGAAGAAGAATATAACACATTTTTAAATTCCCAAAAAAATAACTTTTCAGAAGATGAAAAAATATTAATTGAACAATATTTTCAAGAAAAAAAAGATACTAAAATAAAATCCATCAAAATTCAAACTCATTAAAGCAACTCTTCTATGTAGGTGAAAAAACCTGTATATTGAAAAAAAAATTAAATTAATATGTTCAATATCTTCAAAAGAAAGACAGAAAAAGAAAAGCTTACTGATTTGTATCGCAAAAAAAAAGAACTCGCTTTTAAAATGTCTAAAACCAACCGAAAAGAAAGTGATAAGTTAGAAAAAGAAGCTAACGATATTTTGATTAAACTTGAGCATCTTGAGGATAATTAAATAATAATCATATTTCTTATTCTAGCTTAATAGAGAACGATTAAATTATCCTGCAAAATACTTATTAGTATTAAAAAAAATTGTTCAAAAAAGAATTATCTTTTCATAACTTAAATTAATACCTAATTGGAGAAAGGTGATAACATTAAAATACTAATATTTATAATAGCAATTATAATTCCGTTTGGAGTTTTAGTGTTATTAACAATATATACATTACGATATTTTCTTTTTAGAAAACCGTTTACAGAAGAATTAAATCTAATAAAAAGATTAATTAAAAAATGGGGAAATAAATAAAAAATTCTGCAACAAGAATATGAATGATAATGGGTGTGATGCTAAAAAAAATATTTATAACTAATACTCTTGAATTTTACACCAGTGAATCCAATAAAAAAATAGAAATACCTTATTTTAATGGTGGTATTTCTGCGGGATTCCCCTCTCCTGCTGAGGATTACCTAGAAGAAAGATTGGACTTAAATACTATTTTAATCAAAAATCCATCTTCTACTTATTATGTGCGGGTTATTGGTGATAGTATGATAGGGGCTGGTATTATGAGTGGCGATTTACTTGTTGTAGATCGATCTCTAGAAATCACTAATAATTGTATCGTCGTTGCTCACATCGATGGAGAATTTACTGTAAAAAGAATTAAAAAGACTAATACCAAAATGTTTCTAAAAGCAGAAAATGCAGAATATGAACCCATTGAAATTGTTGGAGATATGAACTTTGAGTTATTCGGTGTAGTAGCCCATGCAATACACCATTTTGTATGATTGGATTATTAGATTGTAATAATTTTTATGCTTCCTGTGAGCAAGTTTTTAATCCAAAATTAAAACATAAGCCTATTATAGTATTATCTAACAACGATGGGTGTGTAATCGCACGAAGTAACGAAGCAAAAGAACTAGGTGTAAAAATGGGCGAACCACTTTTTAAAATCAAAAATTTAATTTTTACTAAGAAAATAACTGTATTCTCCACCAACTTTATTCTTTATGGTGACTTATCTAAGAGAGTTATGAGCACCTTAAAATCAGAAGTAAAAAATTTAGAAATATACTCTATTGATGAAGCATTTTTAGATTTTTCAGAATTTATAAACTTAAATCGAGCAATTCGCCTTAAAAGAAAAGTGAAAAAATGGACTGGTATTCCTGTATCTATCGGGATTGGGCCAACTAAAACACTAGCAAAGGTAGCTAACCATATTGCAAAAAAGAAGACAGTTGAGGGGGTCTGTATATTAGATAATCAAGATTTAATTAAAAACATACTATCTGTATTCCCCGTAGAAAATTTATGGGGTGTAGGTGAAAAATTTGCTAATCATCTAAAATATGCTAATATCAATAATGCCCTTGAATTGAAAAATGCGAATCCTAAATGGATTAAAAAAATATTTGGAATAAATGGGATTAAATTACAAAAAGAGCTAAATGGAGAAATATGTTACAAATTAGAAACAGCCAAAAAAAGAAAAAACCAGATGTGCACTTCACGTTCTTTTGATAGAGAAATAAATGATTTTGATAACTTACAAAAAGCTATTAGTAATTTTGCTAGTAATTGTGCATTTAAACTTAGGTGTGAAAAGAGCTGTTGCTCTAAACTATCTTTATTCCTAACAACAAATCGTTTTAAAAGTAATAATGAGCAGTATTTTCCATCAATTACATTGAATTTTGACACCCCTACTAACGATAGTATTGAAATTGTAAACACAGCTACTAAGGCTCTTAAAATGATTTACCGCGAAAATATTAATTATAAAAAAGCGGGTGTAATTGTTCATAATATCACTCCACAAGAAAATGTTCAAATGTCATTATTTGATAACATTGATAGAAAAAAAAGAAACCGATTGATGCACTCTATAGATAAAATTAATTTAATAATGGGAAGAGAAAAGGTCCAGTTAGCTTCACAAGGAACAAATAAAAAATGGGCTTTTAAAAGTAATCTATTATCCCCCTGCTACACCACTCGATTTTCTGATATTTTAACAATTAAAATTTAATTATGCATAATCTAGAGCTTTACAATTTAATTATAACTTCTATACTAGTTGGTGTTATAATAATTACACAAATCGTGAATTATCCCTTATTTAAAAATATTAATCATGATTTTAGCTCTATTCACAAACAATATGTTGCTAAAATTGGAATTACCGCAGGACCAATGATGGTGCTAGAACTACTTATATTAATTGCATTATTAATACAAAATTTCGATAATATCATAATTCAATTAATGAGTGGTTTAGTATTTATAATTTGGATAAGTACCTTTGGTATACAAGTACCTATACATAATCAGCTTGCTTCATCTAATAAAAAAAACCTAAATGTCTTAATTTACTCAAACTGGATTAGAACCATATGTTGGATTTTAAAACTTATCTTATCATCAATACTATTTATATAAAATCACTAAATTTGATGTGTTTTACACCTTGAACAATATGCAAAAACTACTTCTATTTTTAATAATTCCTTTAACGATTCTTTCACAAGAAAATAATTCTGTTAATAGCCATATTGATTTAAAAACTATCAACATTTATAGTAGCTATATAGATATTAGTGGACAAGAATCAGGAAAAAATATAACGATTATAAATTCATCTGATATTCAAAATTATTCATTTAATTCTATTGACGAATTACTAAAGCTAATTCCAAGTATAGAATTACAATCAAGAGGGGGATTTGGAACGCAATCAGATGTTGTATTAAGAGGAACAACATTTAATCAAACTCTTGTTCTTTTAGACGGTTTAAGAGTTAATGACCCTCTTACTGGTCATTTTAGCATGTATATTCCAATAAGTGTATTCGAGATTCATCAAATTGAAATTATTAGAGGTGGAAGTTCATCAATATACGGTCCTGATGCAGTAGGTGGTGTTATAAATATAATTACAAAATCGTTTAAAGAAAATTATAATAAAAATGAGGCAATTGTTGAGTCCAAGGTCGGTGGACACAAACTCAAAGGACTTGATTTTTATATGTCAAAAAACCTGTCTAAAAAATTATTCTCTACTATAGCTACCAATGTAATTAAATCGGATGGTCAGGAATTATATGATGATATATTTAGTTTTTTTGATAATCAAAATATTTCAATATCTCATAGATATTCAGTAAATAATAAATTACATGTTATGTTGAGATCGGCTTATAGTAAAAATTATTTTAATTCTCAATATTATTATACAAGAAGTACCTATGACTTATCTAATGAGTTGATTGAAAAAACATGGACTCAACTTAGACTTAATTATAAAATTGATATAAATACTAAAATTGACTTTCATTCATCTTACCAATCTGTTTCTGATTTATATGTATTTAATCCTAGCTTTCCTGTTTATAAAAATCACACTAAATTATTCAATAGCAAACTGAATTATGTTAAAAAAACCGATCAATACCGATATGTAAGTGGAATAGAATTGCAAAGTAGAGGTATTACTAGTATAGATAGGGGGAATCACACTGACTACTACATTGGTAGCTATATAAATATTTTGAAAAAAGTTGGAAAATTAGCTTTAAATCCATCATTAAGGATTGATTATAATCCCTCTTATAAAATACAGCTATGTCCTCAATTTGATATAAACTATAATAAAACTAATTATAATTTAAGATTAAGTACTGGTAGAACAATTAGATCCGCTGATTTTACAGAAAGATTTTATAATAATAATTATCTAGATACATTGTCTCCTGGTAGAAATATTGGTAATCCAAATTTAGATGCAGAAACAAGCTATAATTTTGAAATAGGTGTTGATTATAAAAAATACAAAAATATAATTCTTAAAAATACATTATTTTACAGAAAATCTACAAATCTAATTGACTGGGTACTTTTAAATTCAAATGAAATATCTACTGAAATTGACCTTTTTGAAAATGAAAACTATTTAATAGCACAAAATATAAGTGAATTAAATACTCTAGGTTTAGAGTCTGAAATTTGGTTTAATTTACTGAATGATTCTGAATTAAATATTAATGGCTCATTAGGATATGTAAAAATATTTTCTGCAGAAAATTCAAAAGATTTTTTTAATAATGAATATCATTTATCATCTAAGTATTTAGCTAACAATTCCGGTGATAGGTTAAATTATAATTTATTAATGTCATGGAAAAAGTTTAATTTAAATATTAACGGTAGATTTAAATTAAGAAATAGTGAATCTGATTTAATAATTGATCAAGATTTAAATAGATCATATTTTGTGCATAATTTAAACATAAACTATAAGTTCAATCAAACATTATCTTTTAATTTTGAACTGCTTAATATTATGAATAAAAATTATTCTGACATTTTAGGTGCTATTATGCCAAAAAGATGGGGTATAGTAGGTTTTAAATATCGTTTTATTTAAATAAAAATATTATTAATGCTAAAATTTTATAAATAAAAAATACAACCGATTATGAAAAAATTATCAATTTTTCTTTTTTTTCCTTTTTTAACTTTTAGTCAACAACTAATAACAGAAACTATGTTATTTGATGGGATTGAAAGAGAATACATGGTATATGTACCTCAAATTTACAATTCCACGGAAGTCCCCGTGCCGGTATTATTTAGTTTTCATGGAGGGTCTGGATATGCAGAAGATTTTATTTACACAAATGATATGAGACCCATTGCGGATACTGCAAATTTTATAGCAATTTATCCTCAAGGTGCTATAGATCCTGAGGGTGGTACTACTTCATGGATTCATAAAGCACCAACTGATCACGACGATATTTTTTTTATTGAAGCGATTATTGACACCTTGAGCCTTGAGTATACCATTGATCAAAGTCGAATATATGCATGTGGCTATTCAGAAGGAGCAATTCTTTCTTATGAGCTAGGTTGTCGTTTAAATAATAAAATTGCAGCATTTGCTGCAGTATCTGGAAGTATGCTCGAAGACTATTATAGAAATGATATTTATGGATGGGAGCCATGCTCACCAGTTCATCCAACTGGTATGATGCTTATACCTGGTACAGTTGATCAAAATCCTCATTCTACCTATGAAGGTCTGTCTTATTATGATATGCCTCTATATATGTCAGTAGATGGCATTACGACATTTTGGTCAAATTATAATAATACAGACTTAAATCCTATTGTGACTAATGTTGAGGACAGTGCCCCTAATGATGGTAGTACTGTAGAAAGAAAGAGGTGGTTAAATGGTGATAATTGCACTGCTATTGAAGAACTTAAGGTTATAGGAGGTGATCATGATTGGCCAGGTTCTTTTGGTAACATGGATATAAATGCCTCTGCGGAAATTTGGAACTTTGTTTCAAAATATAATACTGATGGTTTAATAAACTGTAATACAACATCATCACCCGAATCTTCAACTATCTACAAAAATCTAATTTCAACAATAGATTTATTAGGTAGAACAACCAACACTCATAAAGGATTTCAAATAGAAATATATAATGACGGATCTGTTGAGAAAAGATATATTATAGAATAAACTTTATTTAGATTATGAACAAACTACCTCTTCTTATTTTTATTTCTGTCTTTACATTTATTGTTAAATCTCAATGTAATGATGGTGAATATGAATTATTAATAGAAACTATAACCGAAGAATGGGCCGAAGAAATTAGCTGGGAAATACTTGATGGTGAAGGAAGTGTAATAATTAGCTTCCAAGAATTTGAAGATTATCAAGAGTACTACGATGTAATTTGTTTATCCGAGGGTTGTTATGCAATAAATGCTGTTGATTCATATGGTGATGGATGGAATGGTGGAAGCCTAGAAATAACATCAAATAAAAATGTAGATTTTGGTGATGGCTTAGAGTCATTATTTATTGAACCTCTAAGTGGATATGGTTTTTATACATTATTTTCTATTAACTCATTAAATTGCGAATGGAATTTTATTGGTTGTATGGACCCAAATGCATCTAATTATGATGAGACAGCTCTTGTTGACAATGAATCTTGTACTTATAATGATTGTGCTGAAGGTGAATCTTTATTATTTATAGAAACTCAAACCGGTAATTGGGCTAGTGAAATGTTTTGGGACTTATATAATTATGAAAACTGGATGTCTTCAAATCCTACACCAATAGCAAGTTTTCAGGGCTCTAATGATGATATGAATATAAATACTCAAATATGCTTACCCTCGGGATGCTATATGTTCGTAGGTCTTGATTCATTTGGAGACGGATGGAAAGGAGGATACATACAAACTACAATCAACAATCAACAATCTGAGCAATACGAAGTTAATGAATCATTGGGGTATTTTACATTTGAAATTGACGACCAATCATGTAACTGGGAATTTCCAGGGTGTACAGATTCTGAAGCATATAACTACAATGAATTTGCTACAATTGATGATGGATCTTGTATTTCTCCATTAACATTTAATTGGGATAAAATAGATAGAGAATATTTATTATATACCCCTTCTAATTTAGAAAAAAATGCACCATTAGTATTTGTGTTTCATGGATATACAGGTAGTGCAAATGATATTATGAATTATTGTGGTATGAATGAAGTTGCCGACGAAAATGGGTTTGCTGTATGCTATCCACAAGGTACTCAGGATCAATATGGAAATAGCTTTTTTAATGTTGGTTATGACTTTCAAAATAATCCTGAAGTTAATGATTTAGGCTTTATTGTTGCTCTGGCCGAATACTTACAAGAAACATATCAATTTAGCGATAACAACACATTTTCCACCGGTATGTCAAATGGTGGTGATTTTAGTTATCTTCTTGCTTGTCAAGCAAGTGAAACATTTAGAGCAATAGCACCTGTCGCTGGCTTAATTATGGAAGAAATCTATAATAATTGTAACCCCGTGGAACCTGTACCAGTCTTTGAAACCCATGGAACAAATGATAATATCTCACTTTATGAGGGAGACTTAAACAATAATGATGGATGGGGAGCATATTTAGATATACCAACTACAATTGATTACTGGGTTAGTCAAAATAATCTAACTGATGTTACTTTTTTAGAATTACCTGATAATGATCCAAATGATGGTAGTATAATAGAAAGCTATATTTACACCTCTGATTCATCTAATAATGAAGTATGGTTATACAAAGTTATTGGAGGTGGACATGATTGGCCTGGATCTTGGGGGGGGAATATGGATGTTAATATTAGTGAAGAAATTTGGAGATTTTTTAGTCAAATGTCATTACCTAACAACACAAATATAACTGAAAATATACACTTACAATCTAAAAAGATTTTAATTAAAACAACTGATTTGCTGGGTAGAAAAAATAAGAAACAAGGTTTTCAATTAGAAGTTTATAACGATGGCTCTGTAGAAAAAAAATACATCTTAAAATAAGACAAGGCTTGTATAAAATTCGAAAATATCATCTGGAAGATTTTGAAGCCTGTATGTTTATTTTTAAAACAAACACACCAACTTTTTTTGATTATTCTGAACAAAAATTATTTGAAAATTACTTATTAATAAAAGATAAAGAATATTTTGTTGTATTAAATAATTCTAATAATATAGTTGGCTCAGGGGGGTACAGCTACGATAACACAACTAAAACAATTGATTTAACATGGGGGATGATTGATTTTAATTTCCATAATAAAGGCTTTGGAACTGCTTTATTAAATTATAGAATACTACAAATTGAACTCAATTTTCCAAAAAGAGATATTAGATTAAATACCACTCAAAAGACATTTAAGTTTTACGAGAAATTTGGCTTTAAAATCGAGAAATTTACTAAAGACTATTATACTGAAGGACTGGATAGATATGACATGCTAAGAAAAATAGCAATTAAATAATTATTTTTAAATTGCATTTTCTATTGTAAATCATAATGCAAAAAAATCAAAGATGACTTTCAACTATATATACCCGTTTTATTTAAAAAAAATAACATACCTAATTTTACTTTTTTTTATTTACATTTATTCGTTTTCACAAATTATTTCTTATGAGTTGATAGAAAGTTGGACACTCGAAGATGTACAGGACATATATGACAGTAATAGTTTTCCGGAAAATACTGGACAAATTAATTTTGAAGTTGATGGATATAAAATCCTATATTTAACTCCTAATCACAATGGCAATTTAGTTCTATGTTCTGGTGCTATATACTTGCCTAAGGCAACAACATGTCCTACTCCTGTGTTAAGCTGGCAGCATGGAACAGCAGTTAAAGACTCAGCTGCTCCATCAAATATGAAAAGTAATAATAAAAGAATAGGTGTTATAGGTGCATCACACGGCTATATTGTTACAATGAGTGATTTTATTGGGCTAGGTGAAGGCATTGGATTTCATAATTATGTGCATGCTGACACAGAAGCTTCATCAATTATTGACTTAATCATATTTGGTAAAGACTTTGCCTATGATAAAGGTGTTATGCCAAGTGAACAATTATTTTTAATGGGTTATTCGCAAGGTGGGCATGCAACTATGGCAGCAGTTAAAGAAATTCAAGAAAATGATAGCTTGAATATACAAGTTACGGGTTCTGTGCCTATGGCTGGGCCGTATAGTATGTCCGAGGCTCAAACTGATATGTTAAATAATGCTATAGAGTATCCGAATCCAGGATATTTACCATATGTACTCTTTGGATATCATAATATTTATAATTTATTTTCTAATATTAATGATGTGCTAATCGAGCCATATAGTCAGTATTTATTTAGTATGTATTCTGGTGAATATAATATGACTGAAATTAACGAAACTCTTCCTGTTAACCCAATCGATATATTTCAGCCCCAATATTATGAAGATTTTTTAACTACCGAAAATCACCCTTTTAAATTAGCTCTCATAGATAACGATGTATATAATTTCATCCCAGAATCACCCATGAGACTTATTCACTGTAATGGTGATGATAATGTTACATATGAAAACTCAATTATTGCATTTAATTATTTTATAAATGGTGGATCAACTGATGTAGAGTTGTGGGATGGTGGAAATTTTGACCATTCAACTTGTGCATTTTTTGCCATAATTGGAGCCAAAATATGGATTGATTCATTATCTGAAATTTGTGAACCATATATTAGTGATATCTCTAATCTTCATAAGCCAAGTAAGCAATTAATTTATACATCTGATATTTTAGGAAGAAAAACTAATGAGTTCGCTCACCTAAAAATTAATATATATAATGACGGTTCAGTTGAAAAAGAATATATTTTAGACTAAACTACATTTACAATTTGAAAAAATTATTTTTAAAACGATTGTTATGAAAAAATTATTTTTTATTCTAATTATCCCTTTTTTTAGCTTTGGACAAAATACTCTTAACAATAAATTATTGTTAGACTCTATTAAACCCGTAATTGATTTAGGGATAGGATTGCCCTGGATTATGAATATTAATGCTGGGATAAAAGTAGATAATCATGAAATCCTTTTAAGTGCAAAAACGTGTTTTATTTATAATTCTACAGGTTTATTATATAGTTATTATGTCACAAAAAAAACCTCTATAGGTCTTGATTTAAGTATAATTAATAGTACTGATTTAACTAATTCTTCTAAAGAAAAAATCTTTACTTTCTCCCCAAGCATTACCTATAATGGAAAATCTTTTAAAAAACTGAAAAATATTTTTCATACAACTGAATTAACATTAGGTTTTCAATTATCAAAAAAATCTAATTTTGGCTTCAAATTTAATAATGGAAATTTCAATTTTATGCCCTATGTTAATTTGAGTATTCCTATTAATTTAAAACGAGCGGAAAAAACTTCGCCTAAATTTAAAAATAATGACACTAAAGATCTTCGAAAACTTGAGTCAATAAAAAGTAAGAGTACTTATTTATCCGATTTTGAAAAATCTATTGAATCTGATAATTATTTGATGAAAGAATACTCACAATTTAAAAAGGATGGTATAGAAAATGATTTTGCAATTTCTAATAACCAAATGGAAAATATTATAAAAAAAACGAAAAACTACTTAGGAACACCTTACTTATATGGTGGCGAAACCAAATCTGGAATAGATTGTTCTGGTTTATTCTATGTTGTTTTTGACAGTGAAAATATTAATTTTCCTAGAATAGCTCAAGAAGTAGCTAGACTTGGATATGTCATTTATGACCAATCTAATCTTATTAGGGGAGATTTTGTTTTTTTTACTAACACAACTGCTGCTAATAAACTAATAACTCATATGGGTCTTTACTTGGGTGAAGGAAATTTTATTCACAGCTCCTCTAGTAAGGGAGTAATGATAAGTAAAATTAATGATCCCTATTACTGGAATGAAAAATTTTTATTTGGTAAAAGAATACTGAAATAATTACAATTCAGTTGAATAAAAAGAGATAATTATCTTACACAATAAAAGCCTCCTCCTTCATAGATGCTTTATCGTTGAAACTTTGAAACACTAAAAGACTTATATTTAAATAATATAAAAGATAGACTTTATGAGGTGCTTATTTTTTGTGATTACAATTTTAATAACACAGCTAATCTCCGCTCAATCAGAGCAAGGGGCAGTTGTATTTGAAGGAAATACTAATGTGAGCATCGGTAGCTTACAGTTAACTGAATTAAAAAATACTTTTACTTACCAATCTGAATTACCAAATAATAGCTTTAAAAGCACATCATTATCTTTAAATGCTGGTTATTTTATCATTAATAACTTATCTATTAACTTAAGTCTTAAATTCAATTATGATATAATTAATTACAATAATAATATTTATAGTGACGGTGAATATTCTTATTTAAGCTACGGAGTATTCAGTAGATATTATATTAATAATCTGTGGTTGTGGGTCCAAGCCGGATATCAAATAGGTCGAATATCCGACTATAGCTTGTTAGATAACTTAAATTATTCTTGGTCTTCTAATTATATCGCACCTCTTGCTATAGAACATAGTGGAATTGAAAACATTCCAATTAACACTTTTTTACTAGATTTTGGATTTAGTTTTTTTATCAATCCTAATATTTCTATAGACCCCACTATTGGTACTACAAGAACCACATATACAATAAAAAATATTGCCTACATTAATCAATATGAAGAAAATACTGATAAGCTTGATTTAGTTCTTGCAAGTTTTCAGTTTAAATTATCTATTGGAATTATTTTTCACTTACATTAAAAAATTGAAACGCTTATATTTGACTATGGAAATAAACTACTCCTCAAATGATAATTTGATTTTAGTAGCATTAATAATTACATATATTATCATTTCTATAATATTTGTCACTTCTATTTATAAAGCAGGCAGTTTACTAGATTCTTTTAAAAAAGAGGACGATTATGAAAAAACTATTCGAAGAGCCGGTAGATGGTTAAAAATTGCTGCCCTTTTTTGGTCTATTTATATTTTATTTATAATCTATGCTCTTTCTTGTAATTTTATCTAATTCGGGTCTATTAAAAATCACCTAGCTTAATTGAGTATTAGACTAATATTTTCCTTGAAGGACAGTAAATTCGTATATTTAAATTATGAATAAATTATTACTTCTTTTTATTATTCCTTTTTTGAATTTTGGGCAAGAATTAAGTACTGAAAATATTTTTTATGATGGTCATAACAGAGAGTATATAATTTATATCCCCCAAACTTATTCATCTTTGAACCCAGAACCAATTCTGTTTGCTTTTCATGGAGGGTCTGGATATGCAGATGACTTTATGAATTATGAAGCAGACTTTAGGTCAATTGCTGATACTGCGGGATTTATCTTAGTTTATCCTCAAGCACTTGAAGATCCAAATGACGGAAATTCTACTAATTGGCTTCATAAAGAACCAACAGACCATAAAGATATATTTTTTATTGAAGCACTTATTGATACTATTGCATCTAGCTATAATGTAGATATTAATAGAATATATGCATGTGGCTATTCTCTAGGTGGGATGTTTTCCTATGAACTAGCATGTCAATTAAATAATAAAATCACCTCAATAGCATCAGTTGCTGGAGCAGCATTTTTAGGAGCATTTAGCTGGTGTGAGTTAACTCATCCAACGTCGGTTTTAAGTATAGCCGGCACCGATGATGGAATTCATCCTTATAATGATTTAAATGGATGGTATCTCTCGGTTGCAGAAATAAATAATTATTGGGCAACTTCCAACAATACAGAACTCATACCTATAGCTGAACAATTACCTAATTTAAATACTAGCGATGGTAGTACTGTAGAGCGTTATTCGTGGATGAATGGTGATGGGTGTGCTTCTGTTGAAGAGTTAAAAATTATTAATGGTGGACATGATTGGCCCTCACCACTAACCTCATGGGGAAATCAAGATATTAATGCAAATGTGGAGGTTTGGAACTTTGTATCTAAATTTGATATGGATGGCCTAATTGATTGTAATACAACAAATTATTTAGAACTTAATCATATAAACTCAAAAAAATTAATCACTACTATAGATATTCTAGGAAGAGAAACCTCTCACAAAGGTTTCCAATTACATATCTATGATGATGGAGATGTTGAGAAAAAACATCTTGTAAAATAATTACACTATGAAAAAAATACTAATAATGCTTATTATTCCTTTTTTGTCTTTTGGTCAGTGCATTGATGGAGATGTTGATAATGATGGCATTTGTGATGAAATTGATGACTGTATTGGGACTTGGATGCCTGATATTGTAACTGGTAATTGTTCTCAATTCACATCTCAAGGTGCAGATGCTTGTAATTCATATCCTGGATGTGAGTGGACTTATTCTTGGGGGGGGTGGGTCACAGGTGGCTCAAGTGATTGTGTAGGCAGTTATGAAATTGATAATGGATCTTGTAATGAGTTGGTATTAAATATCCCGGGATGTATCAATGCCGATGCATGTAATTATGACCCAAATGCAACAGAAGATGATGAATCTTGTGAATATCCTGGTGATGAATGTGAAGAATTTGATCAACAGTTACAACAATTAGTTTATGGTTATTTAGAAGAAAATTGTGAATGTGCATTACCTCTTTCAATAGAGTTGTTTCTAACAAATAAAGAAATCATAAAAACTGTTAATGTTCTGGGACAAAAATCACAGATTAATTCAAATGAAAAGATTTTAATACATCTTTATGATGATGGTTCTATAGAGAAAAAATATCTTATAAAATAAAAACACCTATTTTAATGGATGTCTCTTTCAATGCTAAAACCAGTAAATTTAAGTGACCTTAAAAACTAAACTGTGCAAAAACTATTCTTCATACTTATTATATTATTTCTTTTTCCAATTCCTGTTTTAAGTCAAGGTGAACAACAACCTAATAATTACATCTCAATTGGGCTACTAGATTCTAAAACAGGGTTTAGTGCTATTGGATATACCAGGTCTATTCTGCAAAATAAAAACAATGAACTTTTTATAGGTTTTGGAACTATGCTTGCACTAAATACTGTTGTCGCAGGATATAAGAAATACTTGTTCAGATCCTTCATAAATGGATATTCTGTTATATCTATTCAAAATGTCTTTGGCATAGGTGGTGACTCAGATGCCACCTGCTTCTCAATTGGATTTGAAAAAAAAATATGGAAAATACTCTTTATAAATATGGGGGGTAATATTCATATTTTTAAAAACAGGGATTTTCTTGACGGTGATTTTCTAGCATTTCCTTTTTTAAATCTAAATATTCGATTCTAGCTTATTAAGCTGTAAAGTATCAATGATGATGGTTCTGCAGAGAAAAAATATCTTGTAAAATAAAAGCACCTATTTTAAATTGAGCATTAGATTAGAACTTCCTTTTACATACTAAAACACTTATATTTATATAAATTTAATCACTATGAAAATAATTATTGTTTTAATCTTTATAGGTCTTTTTTTTATTATTTCTGTTTATTCTATGAGAGCAAATAAAAAAAGAAAAAAATTGTTAGAATCACTAAAAGATGACAATGACAGAAGACTATATATTATTCTAGAATATGTGAAAACTAATAATACCATACTATTAATATGGTTATTTCTAATGTTATTAGGTATAGTAGGATATAGTTTGTTATTATTAAGTTAGGGTGTTAAACTAACACTTCCCTTTCAATACTAAATCCAGTATATTTGAAGTATGAAAAAGTGATATTATGAATAATAAAATACCTCCCCCAATTGTAACATTAATATCTGGTTTAGGAATCTATTTATCCAGGAATCTTTTCCCTAATCATTATGGGCTTATACTAGATGTTTTTAGTGTTTTATTATTAATCTGCGGAATTATTATTATTCGCACAGCTTTTTTG
>CEQM01021901.1_pt1 | contig 51198 bp, 36 predicted proteins | sample 531111 | NCBI WGS metagenome assembly CEQM01 (sample SAMEA2621278, study PRJEB7988) | marine metagenome | biome: marine biome (ENVO:00000447); feature: deep chlorophyll maximum layer (ENVO:xxxxxxxx); material: "saline water (ENVO:00002010), including plankton (ENVO:xxxxxxxx)" | depth 120 m
ATCGTCATCTTGGTCACTGTTGTCACCAAATCCATCACCATCTAAGTCGATTTGTTCGCTTGGATCCATTGGGAATGCATCATCAACGTCAATTGTTCCATCGTTGTCATCGTCACCGTCTGTTGCATCACAATCGTTGTCACCATCGTTGTCTGCAGGGACTGAGAAAGCATCCATTGGGTCAGTTCCACAGTTAGGTTCAACTGAATCTGCCCAGCCATCGCCGTCATCATCAGTATCGCTGTAGTCGCCAATTCCGTCACCGTCAAGGTCCGCGTTTTCGTTTGCATCATACGGGAAAGCATCGTTTTCATCAGAAACACCGTCTCCGTCATCATCAGTATCTACTTTGTCACAAATCATGTCACCATCGAAATCATCTGGTACTGAAGATGCGTCCAGTCCATCACTTCCACAAGCTAATTCCTCAGCATCTGTCCATGAGTCGCCGTCATCATTCAAGTCAGCATTGTCTCCAACACCATCACCATCAGTATCTACTGTTTCATATGGATCCATTGGGAAAGCATCGTCAACGTCTAGAACTAAGTCATTGTCATCGTCAAGATCAGCGTTGTCTCCAACTCCATCTCCATCGAAATCAGCCCACTCACTTGGGTCTAGAGGGAATAGATCCATGTCATTATCGTATCCGTCACCATCGATATCACTATCAATTGCATCACAAGTTCCATCTAGATCTAAGTCAGTTGGAATGCTGGTCAAGTCCATTGGATCGGACTCACAATCAACTTCAACTAAATCTTCGTATCCATCATTATCGTCGTCAATATCAGCGTTATCTCCAATTCTGTCACCATCATTGTCAGCCCACTCTGATGCATTCGTTGGGAAAGCATCGATATCGTCTAGATAACCATCATTATCGTCATCCATGTCTAGTAGGTCACAAATCCAATCACCATCATTATCAGAAGGTACGGATGTTGCATCCATTGGATCAGTTAGACAATCAATTTCATCTGTGTTATTCCACATATCATTATCATTGTCGTAGTCAGCATTGTCTCCAGTGCCGTCTCCGTCATTATCTTCTGATTCATTTGGATCTTCTGGGAATGCATCTTCGCTATCGATGACTCCATCTCCGTCTGTATCCGTATCTAGAGCGTCACAGATTCCATCAGCATCAACATCTCCTGGATAGTCTGTAGCATTAGTTGGGTCAGACCCACATTGTGTTTCTACATCATCGTTCCAACCGTCACCGTCACTATCTAAGTTGAAGAATGAAATTGTGACGTTGTAATCTTGACCATCGTCACCAGTTAACCAACCAGCCCAATTTCTAACACCTATCATATTGACTTGGTCGCCATAGTAAGAGTTAGTACTACTACTGTTCCAAGAAGGTGTAGATGAGCCGTATATTGGTTGCCCATAAGCAATGTTCGAAGTTCCAGTACCATATATATCCAAGAGTAACCACGTGTTGTATCCACTAGCATAGTAAGATACACCATCGTGTTGTAGTTGAACTTCATATCCATAGTTTGCAGGTACATCGAATGTATATCTATCAGTAGTATCAACATCTCCATGGTTCCAACCCTCAAAGAATAGTGTATCATTAGTCATGTTGTTGTAGTCATTCACATGAATAGCATCAGACTGCCCCGCGCCTGCGTCAAGTCCAGATCCTGCGTCATCTTGTACACCACCAACTAGGTTGGCAAGATCAAGGAAGTTGAATTCCATTGTGTATGTTACATCAACTGCACTGTATGTGTATATTCCAAGTGTTAACCATCCTCCACCAGTAACCCATAGGCCAGACATATGATTCATAGTTACGTTTGTACCAGAGTAAGTATTTGGTTGTGAAACGTAGTAAGCACCGTTAGCTGGGTAAGAACATGGCTGAGTCTGTATTTGACATTTGTACATGTATGTGTATACAGATGCTGTACTTGTCCATGTAACATTCCATTCCAAATATTTACCTGAAGGAACTAATACATTGTAGTAATCTCTCTCATCCCACATATCTGAAATCCAACCAGTACATGTACCGCCAACATCATCAGCATCTCCGTTAACATCAATTTGTGTACTTCCGTTCAACCATGTGTTTCCGCCAGGGTTTGAGTATATGTTATCTGATGCATCTACACCAGTACCGCAATCGTCAGGATTTGCACCAGGCTCATTTGCTGGTGTAATCATAGTAATTCCAAGAGTGTACTCACCGCTTCCACGATCTGTTTGTACAATGATGTAAATGCTCTGTCCACCATATGAATATCCAGCAGCACCAGTTTCTGGATTATTATTGTATGATGAACTAATTGTACTTAGACCCCAAGTACCTTGATATCTGACAAATAATTCAAGATCATTCTGTATCGGGAATGTCAAGTCAACCATCAAAGCATAGTTCTGAGGTATGTAAATCTCATACATGTCATACATATCCCAACTATCGTGACCATATCCTGTCAATGTATTATTCATTGAAGGGATTACACTTGCACCAGTAGCAGAGTATGAACTGTCATGAGCATCGATACCTAAGCCAGCATCATCTTGGTAAACGCTTTCCACAGGTTCTACGGAAGCATTGTAAATCGACCACTCAATTGTGTAGTTGTGCTCAACATCTTCAGGTAGTGAGGAAACCACTACACGTAGCCAAACAGTAGATTCTGAAGCTAAGTTTGAAGTAAAACTGTAAGATTCATTAGATGAAACTGCTTGAGGATTGAAGTAAGAACTTGTAGATGTAGATAACGTTGAAGCATATCCTAAGTCTAAGTATTGGTAGAACATTAGGTGTTCTGTACCTTCATCCTCAGACCAATCTAATCGTGCCCACAGACCGTGGTATGCAGGCAATGTGAATTCATACCAGTCTTCATCATCATATCCATCGCAGACCATACCTTGTACAGTTCCTGCGAGACCCATTGAAGTTAGGTCCATTGGACTTGCATCAGGATCTGAGGTGTCATCATCCGCGGCATCACTTCCAGAACCTGCGTCATCTTGCTCAAAGCATGGTGGTGCTACTGAAGGCGTAAGTTGTATTGTCAGTAAGTAACCAGCCCATGAAGAACTTGAACCCCATGAATAATAATCTACTTTCAGATATACAGTAGTGTTGGTAATTGCTCCACCTAGATCAATAAACTCTCCAGGTGTAGAACTCCAAGAATAAGCAATCATTCCTGTTTCATCAGGATTGGAGAAGACATACAAATCCAAATCTGCACTTTGTTCCCAATCTAAGGTAACATTCGCTTGATAACCATCAGGGATAACTAGTGCCCATAAATCGCTAGAATCAGTTGAACCAACTATTCCTGAGCCCTTATCTACAAGATTAAATGCATCTCCGGTCAAAATACCAGTGAATGAGCCAAGAACTGCTCCAACTTGTACTCCGAATCCTCCGTCACCCCAGCTATCCATCTTTTCAATAGTGTAAGTTCCAGCAGCAGAGTAGGTTGCAACTGTTCCTGTGTAACCAGTTGACCAGTAACCAGTTGAGTCTACTGTTCCATCAGGTTTTGTAATATCCATTGTACTCTCGGATGAACACCAAGAGTCACAACTTGTAATATCAACATTTACTGAAGTTGTACCATCAAGTGTGAATGTTCCTGACTGATAGCTCCAAGATGATGGAGAATCAGGCATGTCGAGAATGACATCGAGAACATCTTGAGTTGCATCTCCTGCTTGGCCTCCGTCAGCAGGGAAGACTGTGATATCGAGCTGATATTCAGCATTAGTCGCATAATAGTAGCAGTAGTAGCAACTTGCCATTACCATTATCGGGTCGCCAGCCAAATCCATTGGAGCGCTCCAGTATTGCGGTAAGTTCTCATAGTAACTGCTTGAAGCGAAGTAGCAGTAAGGTGGGTTGCTAGTAGTTACTTCACCTACTTGTGTATTCATTGATAGCTCATATGATGAAGAGTAGTAACAGTATCCATAAGATCCTCCGTATGATGCACTAGTCCCATATGACCATCCTGCTGCGCTAGTTGGACCCATAGCCAACCTGTAAGCGTAATTATCGTATGTACCAGCACCTGTACCGTTCCATGACAATGTAGCTTCCACACCATATCCTGCTGGTACATCAACAATGAAGAAGTCATTGTTATTGTCGCTGGTACTGGAATATCCAGTAGCTGCCATTGAACCCCAGTATGTATTGGTCTCATTTGCTCCATTCCAGTCAAAGTCAGTTGTGACATTAATGGCCGTCGCAAATGTATTACCTGCATCGGTTCCACGGCAGGCGTCATTACCCAAACAAGGAACAGGAGGGGCTTCTAGAGCCACTCTTTCTTCCATCATTTCAGGGGGTTCAGAATGGATGTCCGCAAGGGGCACCATAACTGAGGCAATCATCAATAAGGCAAGTGTAACAGAGCGGAGGGTGTTGCTTTGCATGGGTATCACTATCGTGCATCACACGATGAAAAGGATATAACAGTACCGTTAGATGCTCATGAAAACACCGATACGCTAGATATTTGGTAAAAGGATGTATAGAGACAATAAACAGTAATTTAAGTATGAAAAAAAGCACTCTGTTTCCTGTTTCAGTGAAAAATAACAAAGTATTCTTCTTCCAGTAATTCTGATACAAATATTTGAATGACATTTTTTAGAAAAATAATTAGGTTATTTTGAGATTCTTTCCCATGATTCGTCTTCTTTTTCGACCCATGTTCCTATCCCTACACCTGTGTACCTAAGCGGGTCCGTTTCAGTGTATTCACCGCCCGGCGGTAAGTCCTCCCAACTAGCGACAACCATGTTAGATTCAGGATTGATTGGAGCCGGTTCAAAACCAGGAGGAGGAGGAGGGATTGAACTCATTTCTGGTGTAAATCCTGGAGGTGGCGGAGGGATTTTTATCCCTTCAGGTTCAGTATCCAATTGCTCTTCATTCTCAATAGATTCTGCTGAATCCGATATTATTGGTAAAGTTGGTTCCGGAATCACTTCATCCACAGCCACAAAGTCTGAATTTTCCTCAACTTCATTTTTTTCCTCTTCAGCAGCTAGATCATTTTCCATGTATGAAGTCATGTCTGTACCTTTAAGCAGATTATTTTTAGAAGATTTTTGTTGATTGGTATACACTAAAACAGCTCCTCCAATTAATGCAATAATTGCAAATGAGATTAAAATCGTAGGTATTGGATTTAGAGACATCTTATCAATAATTGAAAGCGGGTAAGCATTATCCCCTCTACCATCGTTATTCCTATCTTCCCATTCGCTACTATCCATTGGGAATGCATCTTGTTCGTTGATGATATTATCACCATCAATATCAGGATCGTTTTGATCACAGGTTTTGTCACCATCCATGTCATCAGGGACAGAATTACTAGATAATGAGCTTGTAAAACATAATGCTTCAGTATTATCTGCCCATCCATCGCCATCATCATCATTATCTGCATTATTTCCAATCCCATCAGAGTCTGTATCTACTGATTCAAGCGGATTTTTTGGGAATGGATCATCCACATCTGTTACTCCGTCATTGTCGTCATCATCATCAACAAGATCACAAACCCAATCCTCATCAAAATCTAGAGGTATTGAATTACCATCTAATGGATCAGTGCCACAATTTGGCTCAAAAATATCATACCAATTATCGCCATCATCATCGTCATCGAAATTATTCCCAATCCCATCGGAATCAGTATCTTCCCATTCGGAATTATCCATAGGGAAAACATCATTCTCATCTGGAACTCCGTCGCCATCATCATCTGTATCTACTAAATCACAAACCATATCATTATCAAAGTCACTAGGAATTGATTGTGAAGACATAGAATTAGTTGAGCAGGAGGCTTCATCTAAATCTGACCAACCGTCATTATCGTCATCTAAATCTCCGTTATCTCCAAGGCCATCATTATCATTGTCTGTCCATTCATTAGAGTCAAGTGGGAATGAATCATAATTATCAGAAACTGAGTCCCCATCATCATCAATATCTACATTATTTCCAAATCCATCATTATCAGTGTCCAACCATTCTTGACTGTCTGTTGGAAAAGCATCATTTTCGTTAGGATAATTGTCTCCATCCATATCACTATCCATTAAATCACAGGTTCCATCCATATCAATGTCTGAAGGTACATCAAACGAATTAAGAGGGTCGGAATCACACGATGTTTCGATATTATCGCTATACCCATCGCCATCATCATCTGTATCTGAATTGTCACCAACTCCATTGTTATCAGTATCTGCCCATTCTGAATCATCTTGTGGGAATGCATCGTCATCGTCATCATAACCATCATTATCATCATCAGAATCTTGCAAGTCACAGATTCCATCAGAATCAAAATCTGGAGGCTGATTCCAACCATCCAATGGATCTGAGCCACATTCAATTTCATTAGCATCAGAGAAACCATCTCCATCATCATCTAAATCAGCATTATTTCCGATATTATCATTGTCAGTATCTTCCCATTCTGAAGCATCAAGAGGGAAGGTATCATTCACATCCTCTACATAATCGCCATCGTCATCAGAATCTAAGGTATCACAGATACCATCTGAATCGGTATCTAAAGGCACGCTGTAATTATCCTCAGGATCGCTACCACAGTCCTCCTCAACAGTATCATAGTACCCATCACCATCAGTATCTAGGGTGAAAAACCACCACGACATACCGTAGTTACCCTCTCCAGAAGTAGCCCTAACTTGGAGCAGAATATCCATTCCTTCAACAATCATTCCAGGGTAAGTTCCTGAACCATTAGAAGTCACTGATTCCGGATTATTCACACCAGAGTAATCAATAGTATTGGCTTGATCATCAGCTAAAATAACTTGGAAGTCACTGACGCTTGAATTAAACCATACTGTAACTCTAATTCCGTGACCCATCGGCACATTCGTTTGATAATTGTCATTCAAATCATCATCTAGAGAACCCCATCCAATGAACGTATTATTCACTGCCACAGAAGAAATATTCAGTACTGTAGGATTCAAGTAATCATTTGACGCATCGCCACCTGTGCCTGCATCATTTTGATTATTGACAGGAGCATTTGTTAAATCTTCAAAAGTAAATGATAAATTATAATCATGAGTTCCTGTATTAGTCCCATAAGCATATACTCTGAAGAATAAATTACTACCCCCATAATTATTCACTGTAACAGTCTCAGGATTAGAAAACCAACTGTAGACAATCATAGAGCTAGAATTATCATAAACTTCTAGATCTAAATCCACTGTAGAATTCCAAGTTAAAGTTGCAGTGACACCAAAGTTTGCAGGCATAGAAACTTTGTAGTAATCATTAGGATCTGTTGTGTAAGTCACATCTCCCCAATATGACATATTCGTTGCATTGAGAGTCATTGCACTAGCAATATTATTTCCGGCATCGGTACCGGAACCTGCATCATGACCATTTCCAGAACCCGCGCCTCCTCCACCAGATGAGCCAGTTGAGAAAATCCATATTTGCATAGTATATTGGCCTGAACCTGAGTATCTATCCACCCAAATATATACACTACTTCCCCCGACAGAAGTTCCGTTTGAAGTTACATCATCAGTCGTCCCAGAACTAGTGCTGAGATCGATATATCCGCCACCACTATTCAATAAGGCAAGGTCGAAATCTGTTGAAGAAGGATAGGTTATCTGAACCGCAATTCCTGTATTTGAAGACATATTAATTAAGTAATAATCTGAGTCATCAGTTGTGGCAGTTAAGTTACCATAATAGGTTCCATTAGTAGCCGGTAATGATGTTGCAGAAGAGGTATTATTTCCTGCATCTCCACCTGTACCTGCATCATTACCTAGTACAGGTATTGCGATCATACTTAGTAACAATATTGAAACTAAAATCGAGATTCTCTTTCGGCTAACCATGTATGACGGAAGGGATATGATGATTTGAAGTCTCTCGAGAAGCAAAAATCAATATTTATAGAATCCTTCTCCGGATTTTCTCCCTAACTTACCTTCTTCAACCATTTTTTGTAATAATTTTGAAGGAGCATATTTGTCGTTTCCAAATCCTTCATGAAGTACATTCATTATGTGGAGAACCGTATCATTGCCGATAAGATCTGAGAGTGCTAATGGCCCTATAGGATGATTCATTCCTAATTTCATTATGCCGTCAATTGCTTCAGGTTCGGCAACACCTTCTTCCAATGCTAAAATCGCTTCATTAATCATCGGACATAAAATTCTGTTTGAAATAAAACCTGGGGAATCATTACACGATAATGCTGTCTTACCCATTTTTTCAGCCGCATTAACGACAGCTGTATTTACTTCATTTGAAGTATCACTACCATTAATTATTTCAACTAATTTCATTATAGGTACTGGATTCATAAAATGCATCCCAATTACCTTTTCAGGCCTATTTGTTGAGGAAGCAATGGAATCAATACTAATGCTCGAGGTATTTGTGGCAAGAATAGTCTCAGGTTTACATAAATTATCTAATTCTTGGAATAATGCTGTTTTGTAGGAAAGAACCTCAGGTATTGCCTCCACAACTAGATCCGCATCAGATGCTGATGAGTTTTCAGTCGAAGTACTTATCCTAGAAATTGCCATTTCTGCTTCTTTTTCGGACATTCTACCCTTTGAAACTAGTTTATTTAGAGATTTTTTTATTGTTTCCATCCCTCTGTCTACAAACTCCTGTTTAATGTCAATCATAGTGACCTTATACCCAGCACAGGCAGAAACTTGCGCGATTCCATTCCCCATTTGTCCAGCACCAATAATTGCAATATGCTCCACAGCCATATATCTTCGAAACAACATAGAGCAATGAGGGTTATGCTCAATCAAGGTCAATTACTTCATCATCACTTTGATTTATAGAATGGATACTGCGAGTAGGTTCTTTCCAAGATCTCAACTCTTCTGCTTCAGGTAAATCGCTATTTACAACGCCCCAATCTATTTCTGATTCAGATGAAGATGGAGAATTCAATAATTCATTGATTTCATTGAATGACTCTTCTAAAGAAATCAAATTTTTATTATTAAGTTTCTTTTTCTTCAATGATTTACGACCTATCACAGTGATACTAATTAGAATTAGGACCGCAAACAATGTTGCTAGGAAGTACCAAAGCATAGGTCCTTGGTCTTGTGCATCGTCAATAGCCCAATCAATCCAATTCTGATTAATCACTTCAATGGAAAAAGAGTTTCTGTTATTGACGGCATCAGTTGTTGTACCCTGAATAACATGGCTCCCGACCATATCTTGGACTGAAATCTCGATATCAATGATTCCTGAAGCATCACATATGAATTCATGTGACTCAATAACACTCCAAATCATCACATAGGCACCTGGTTCACAATTACCTTCGATATTCTTTACAGGATTCAAAGTAGAATTACGAATACTAATTTGTTCGAATGAAAGAACCGGAGCTATCGTATCACGTGTAATATAGAGTTGATAATCATGCATTTCATCGAGTGATTCAATTTCTATTGAAAATTCATTCATACCTTCTTTAAGAGTGAAATATAATTCTACTACTTCGGCACCAGGAGTTATGAGGAATAGTTCTTCTTCAGCATCATTCTGCCACCAAATTTCCTGATCAGGCCCCCTGTAGAGTACTGCTGAAAGTGTATCCTCAGTTGTAATGCCACCATTCCAAGGAGCTACTACGTTAGTAGAATAAATAGACTCATTGAGTTCATAAGTTTGACAATCTACTAGGATATTCTCATTATATTGACCTTCTGTTGAGTCATAAGCAATAATACAAAATTCATGTAATCCCTTATCTTGTAATATTATTGAAGATTCGCTTCCATATCCTTCCCACTCTTCAATCTGTTCGCCATTATGAGTGAAATAAACATGGGAGAACTCATTAGATGCCCAGTTCATAACTTGTCGATGATCAAATAATTCTTTATTATTCGATGGAGATAACATCCAATCAATAATTGGAATACTACGATCCAAGAATAAATTAAATTCTTCAAATGCAGAATTACCTGCCCAATCAATTAGGTATATGTCTACCAAATAATCCCCATCCGAAATATTGCTTAAATTAACCTGAATTGGTATATTTCTAGTATTTTCTAAGCCTGATTGATTAGTTACTAAAATCTCAGGCATATTTTCATTTGTTCTACAAATTTCTAAAACTTCATCAATTATTGAGTCCTCTTTAGTAATATTAAGACACCATTCTTTGACATCTATGGACATATTCAGTCCGAATGTTGAACTAGTGATATTAAGAACACTGTAAAAATCATTTGTAGTGTATCTGAATCCATTCTGGTCATCAATATAAACTGAATCTAATTCTGGAATTTGGTTGTCAAAAATTACCATATGGCTACTTGAAACACTATTTCCGGCTGCATCAACAGAGGTGATTGAAAAATAATTCTCTTCAGGAATCAAATAATAGTTTGTCATAATACCTTCTAATGAATAATCAATTCCAATTTGACTCGGAAGTAAACCCACTGTCCAATTTGCAAATCCATAATTATCAAATCCAGGAATATAATAGCCGTCTTGGTAAACACTAGCCCCTGGTTCTGTCTGAATCACCAAGTTAATATACGGATTTTTTGTAATCTCTGGGATGCCAAAAATGAATAATGGAGGAGATGTTACATCGTAATTTACAGAAAGCCATGACTGATAGTACAAACCCGCTCTATCCGTGATATTTACACCGTAATCATGCCACTGCTCTGATTCAGGTATGGTCGAATTTATCCAGACTTCGCGGAAGGAAATATTCTCAGGCATTGCAAAGTGATTCCCAGAATTCCAGATATCAGTTAAATTATGGTAGTTTAGATAAGTATCAATTCCTTCTACTGAATTAGCGGTTGGGATAATTGTTTGATTATTCATTCCATACCAATTTAGATCATCTAAGGTAAAACCTATACCAGTATCTACCGCATAAATTTCTATCGGAAGTAGTTCATTAGTTTGCGTAAGATTCTCAGGTGTTGAGAATTCCACATACGGCTCTAATTCAAGTAATTCGTATGCGTAAGGAAGACTTAGTTTAATGCCCCCTACTAGAGTAATTTCTACTTCTCCATACCACAAGCCTGCAGAATCAGGCCTTTCAAATGCTAAATTGATTTGATGTGCACTTGTAGGGACATTTCCTGCTAGAGTTTCTGAACCATTGGGCCAAATAGAATTAATTTCAGAAGATAGCAGTTCAATTTGGTCAGTGATGTTTAATTTATCTCCGCCTACCATTGCTATGTCTAACCAAAATTGGACTTCACCTGAAACTGAATAGCCATGTACTGCTACGGCATACAAGCCATCTTCCACATCATTTAGTTGTATACTCTCAGAAGATGTTCCCGTCCACGATCTGGAAACCTCTTCACCAGATGTAAACTGTCCATCTTCATTTTCATCATAGAATAAGAAAAGGTCTAGATCTGCTGATTCATAAGCATCCATAGTAATGCTCAACTCTGTAACATCATCAACAGTAAAATTATGCCACCATGAAGAAGTCATTTTATTGTTTGAAGTATCTTGATAAGCTGTTTCATTATCAAAATATATTGGCTGAGTCCAACCGTATGCAGAAACAGATTCGACGTCCATAGGAACTGTAGAAACAACATGTACAGCATCTACTCCGTCGCCATCTGACCAATCAGATACGGATTGAGAAAAACCATCTTGCTCTGCTGCTACATAACCTACAGAGATATTCAGAGCATTATCATTTGTAGAGACCCCATGTAGAGCAGTATGAAGTACCATTTGATGTGTTCCTGCCAATGCAGGGACTGTGAAAACTTCTCTAGAAGTACCAGTATATGTTCCCCAATTATGCTTCCCACTACCAGCATGATTATTCGCCGATCTTGATGAGATACTAAAAGTTGAATCACCATATGCATCTGGGTCATCTGAAGAATAACCATGAGGTGTTTCATCAAGCCATAAGACATCTACATCAGTATATGGATTATCATCCCAGTCGACATCTAAGATTACAGTTCCACCAGTATCCCATTCTTCGGGCCAGTCAACCGTTAAGAATCTCCAATCACCACTTTCTGCACGCCAATTCCATCTGGTTGCACCACTAATCCATTCTTCATCGTAAAGAGTTTGATTTGAAACATTTCCATCTAACGGATTAGGAGTTATCTCAAATGGTCCTGACCATGGAACATTGGTCACCACAGGAAGAGTCCAATTACGATGAGAAACAATTGATGCATTTCCATCTTGATAATGGAATGATTCTATTAGAACACCATGTTGATGTAAACCAGATTCTGCATCTTCAGGTACAGCAATATTCATTTGGATAGTATCATTACTATCTGCGTTGACAACCATTGTAGGAGGAATTGAAATCCACTGATCATCCGCACTTCCAAATGCTGTCCAATCAATTTCAATTCTAACTGGTTCATCAGATAGATCTCCATTATGATTCCAAACTCCTAAGAAAATTCCATCTCTGGCATCCTCAAATGGGTTACCAACTCTTACTTCAGCATTGGGGCCATTAGACCACCAATATGATACTTCATCTAATTCACTTGATTCCGTCCAGTCATCAGAATCTACCATAGAATCATTATCAAAATCCTCTACATAAATCCCATCTCCATCATCATCAGACCATCTGTAAATTTGTAAAAATACCCTTTCTTCGGAATTTTTATCCATATTTTCATCGAATGCAGAATATTCTATTGTAGCTCTGGCTCGAAGCTGCCTGGTTTCTTCTGGCAGAGCATATTCAGTGTCTGGGATGTGTAAAGGAATTAACAAATCAGGCCTATCTCCTTGGTGCCCATCCCAACTATCATTTTCTCCATCAGAACTACCATTACCAGTACTATTCCAAATAACTACTTCATGAGCAAGAGGCTCAAATAAAGTCGGAGTGAATCTCAATAAAACATCTGTATTAGCATGATTTGTAAAGTCTAAGTTTACTAATTGGGATTCACCAGGAAACATATAATTGATATTTGCATCTCTATGCTTACCTTGGAATGTTCCGCTATTCCATTGCGCTGGACTCATCCACCAACTCCCATTATCTCCCTCTAATGTCGAAACTGCTCGAGAGGCATTGAACCAACCGCCGCCTTGAATAAATGGCTCATAGCCTCTATCATCAGAAGTTGATAAAACGAAGTCTCTCAGTGTCTGAGAATCAGGATATTCTCCCTGAGTCTCTTGCCATGCTTCCGCAACTAGCGCTAATAGACCAGCAGCTATTGGGGTTGCTAAACTCGTTCCACCCCATGTAGACCAAGCAGAATTAGCATTATTTCTCAAGTTAAGAGGTAAATCTCCAGTAGCACTCCAACCTACTGATACAATATCTGGGTCCATTCGACCTACTACATTGGGTCCTCTATTAGACCAAGGTGCATTTTGTCCCCATGAATCACTTGAACGAGAACTAAATGCACCTACTGAGAATACACCATGAGCGGCTCCTGGAACTTTCGTAGTTCCAAAACCATGGCCACCATTTCCTATGGCGACAGAATAAGAAGCATTATGATTGTAAACTCTAGTCAACCAATCTAGATACAGAGAATATCCATCTGCACCAGATTCATCAATGCTGGAGTATCCGAAAGAAAAAGAACCAATATCTGCTTGATCATATTTAGTTTCAGATTTTCCATCATTCCCCTCTGCAATCCATCTCCAAGCATCTAATGAATGGCCGCCTGAATAATGATTTCCAATTGAGGCGATTGTTGCATTAGGAGCCATACCAATTACTCTTCCATCATCAACTTCCCCTTGAGCGGAAATTGCGCTAGCACACAACGTCCCATGACTTCCAGAATCTAACATAAATAAAGTTAAATTTCCTGCTCCTGCTATTCTATTTTGATAACCATGTCTAATTGAATATGTTTCGCCATATGGTACGCCATTAATCCCGTCTGATACCCAATAAACTAATCCTCCTGAGATATCCCAGAGATTGTCCCCATTAGTGTCTATTCCTGTAGTCTCTGAACCAGGTTTGATTGCCTTCTCTCCAGAGAAGTTTCCATCTACATTCATATCGACATAAACGGTCTCATATAGACCAGAAATATCTTCATCTATAACTATGATTGGAACATCTGTGCCTACCTTTGAGCGTAATGAAGAATCTGGATGTTCCCCCAAATGGTATATACCAGATTTTGAACTAGGAATTCCGGAAATATTGAATCCAGAAATATCTAGTACTCCATCAGAATCATTGTCATAATCGAGATTTGAAGTATCTGCATACCATGTATTTGACTGAGGGTATGCGTTTCCATTTACCAAATATGAATACATACTATTGTGATCAAACATCATTGGCCAGCCAGACCAGTCTGAACGAGAATCTTCAACTCTTGCCTGTGTTCCATTCAAATCAGGATGAGCAAAATCAACTCCAGTATCTGCAACGGCCACTATCATCCCCTCACCAGTGTATCCCCTCTCCCAAGCATCATTAGCTCCATGAATTTCTCCTGATCTGACACTTTCTGGTTCAAAATCAGGCCTTTCAAATGGAATTGTGTCATATGGTTGTGGATTATTTTGAGCATCTAATATTGAGATTACTCCAGGGATACCTGGTAATTTATGAAAAATATCAGCAGGCATCCAAAATGTTCTATGATCAATTTCTCCCGAAGTAGGATCATAGGTCTCAAAAATTTCTCCATTCTTGGCATCTGCCTGTTTATCCAATGCATCATTTCTTAATTGCCATAAATTTAACTCCGCTAAAGACCAAGTAATTACAGTAACACGAATTTTTTCAGCTCCTGATTCAACTCTAATATTTAGAGAATCTTCAATCCATGGATTCCCAGGTGATGGGAATGAGTACATATCAACTTCCGATAATGAATAGGAATTATCATTTTCTTCAAAAATAGCATTAAAATCATCGTTATTGACGAATAATGATACAGATGAGGTTAACATCAAGAGTGCTAAAATCACCGCACGTTGTTGATGCATATTCTCTGCATTGTTGCTGATGACTTGTATTTACCGGCCCCGTGTCCCGTCATAATCAAAGCATAAGAGCGATTCGAAGTGTCCACTAGTCCCGTAGTGTAGTGGTCCATCATGTCGGGTTTTGGTCCCGGCGACCCTGGTTCGAATCCGGGCGGGACTACCAAAAATATTTCATTCATTGATTTTTTCAGGCATTTTAGCAAGATCTCTAGTGATATTTTTTTGATGACTTTCTAGAGTACCTCCTCCGATTTCTAATAACTTAGAATCTCTCCAAAGTCTTTCTACAACATATTCACCAACATACCCATATCCGCCCATTACCTGTATTGCCCTATCAGCGATATTCTTTGCCGTTGTTGTAGCATAAAGTTTGACACCGTCAGTATCTAATCTATTTCCTGACTTAGATAAATCTGTATTTCTAGCCGTATCATAAACATAAGAACGCATAGCCCTGTATTCAGCCCATGATTCTCCAATGTGCCTTTGTATTTGGCCAAAATTTCTTATTTCATTGCCAAAGGCTTCTCTTTCTGAAGCATATTTATTCATTGCATCCAAACTTCTACGTGCTATTCCTAATGCCATAGCAGCAAGTCCTATTCTTTCAATCTCCAAATTTCTCATCATGTGTATCATGGATTCTCCTGGACTACCAACTACATTTTCAGGAGGCACAATGCAATTATCGAATACTAACTCTGCGGTATTTGAAGCACGCATACCTGTTTTATCATAAATTTTCTGACCTACTGAAAAACCAGACATTCCATTTTCAACAAGGAATGTTGTTATCTCTGCACGTCCTTTTGAATCGGTGCCGGTCCTTGCATAAAGCCAGCAAATATCAGCAGGTGTACTTTCATCATCAATTGAACCATTGGTAATCCACATTTTCCTACCATTTATTACCCAATTACCATCAGAATTGAGTTCTGCAGATGTCTGCATGCCAAGAACATCAGTTCCATACCCTGGTTCACTCATTGCCATACAACCTATCCATTCACCACTACAGACTTTAGGTAAAATTCTCGATTTTTGTTCTTGGCTACCATTAAAGGCTAAATTATTGACCATTAATTGAGCATGGGCTAGGTAGGCTAAACAAAAACCTGGATCAGAGTATGATAACTCTTCATTTACAATCGCAACAGCTGTCGCATCCATACCAGAACCACCGAATTCTTCAGGGACACTAATACCAAGCAAGCCATAATCTCCGAGCTTTCTGAATAATTCTTGATTAAACTTCTCAAACTTATCATATTCTAATGCCTGAGGTTCGACTTCTTCAGAAACAAAACTTCGAATCATTTCCCTTAGCATTGCATGTTCTTCAGTCGGGTTGGCCAAATCTATCCTCTGCCAGTCACTGTCCATGGACCTTCGAGTAATGTTCCTCGTATATGGCATTCGATTAGCGAATTATAATTTCGGCAGATAATTATGATTTCTTCAGGGAGTAACTCTACGACTATCACGAGGGAAAGGAATTACTTCCCTGATATGTTCAGCACCAGATAGCCAAGTACAAACCCTGTCTACACCCATTCCAAAACCTCCATGAGGTACTCCTCCATATCGGCGAGTATCGATATAAAATTCATAAGGCTCTCTAGGAGTTCCTTCCTCATCTATTCTTTCTAAAATTTCAGCTTCAGACCATGTTCTTTCTCCACCGCCTATTATTTCACCATATCCTTCAGGAGCAAGCAAATCATGACAAAGCACATATTTTGGATCTTCAGGGTCTGGTCGATGATAGAATGGTTTTGCAATCCTAGGATAATGAGTCAAAAAGTGAGGAACTTCGAAATTAGCAGTCAATATTTTTTCTTTTGAATAGTCTAAATCTTGCCCCCACTCTACTTCGACACCTTTACTTTGTAAAGTTTCAATCGCCTCATCATACCTCATTATTGGATAAGGGTTATCTGCATAATGGGAAATCAAATTTAAATCTCTTCCTAAACTTGATAATTCCTCAGATCTTTCATCTAATATTGTGCTAGCAATATGGCGAACTAGTCCCTCACCATGTTTCATCACCTCATTGTTTGAAGCCCATGCAATTTCCATCTCAGCATGCCAAAACTCAGTCAAATGTCTACGGGTTCTAGATTTTTCCGCCCTGAATGAAGGTGCAATTGTGTAAAGTCTCTCTAACGCTGGCATTGCTGCCTCTGCATATAATTGCCATGACTGAGTGAGATATGCTTTACGTCCGAAGTAAGGGACTTCGAAAAGTGTACTTCCACCCTCAACAGCTCCTGCAACAAAATTAGGTGCCTGATATTCAATGAATTGACGATCACGAAAGTACGAATGTACTGCTCCAAAAACGGATGATCTGATTTTCAGCATTGTCGTCATTCGACTAGTTCTTAGATATAGATGTCTATTGTCAAGAAGAAATTCAGTTTCACCGCCATCCGCCTCAGCCATAGCTGATTCAGTTATTGGAAACGGGCGCTCAGGATTTACAGAACCAACAATCTCTCCACTCAATACTTGTAATTCATGACCGTGTTCTCTGTCAGTTGATTTGACAATTCCTTTCAATATTACACTAGACTCAATTAATGAACTCTTTAGTTCATCAAAGAAAACATCACCTAATACATCTCTTTTAGCTACACATTGAATATTTCCTGTAGAATCCCTAATTACAATAAATCGAATTTTATTAGAGCCTCTAGAACGATAGATCCAACCTTTTAATTCAACTTCCTGGCCATCGTATTCGCCAGCAAGAATATCGCTAATCCATGTATCTTTACTCATGCGAGTCAACCTTCGTGATTGACCGTACGAGCACTAACATATCAAAGTCAGCATCAGATAGTTAGTATTGAACCCGGGGATTAAGCCAAACTCATCACCAAAAATTGGCAAGGAGCGTGGCGGGTCTGACGGGGTTCGAACCCGCGACCCCCGGGTTAAAAGCCCGGTGCTCTACCTGACTAAGCTACAGACCCAGCCATGCGAGAATGCCCCCCTCTATAATTACAACGGGTAAGCAAATACATTGCTTTAGCATAGCTAATTGTTGGCGGGTCTGACGGGGTTCGAACCCGCGGCCTTCCGGTTAAGAGCCGGACGCTCTACCTGACTAAGCTACAGACCCAGCCTCGCGAAATAGAACTGATGTATAATCACAACGGCTCAGTAATAGTTAATTCAAACGACCTGAATCATTAACTAAAGTAACCACATTTCCATTAGAGGCCATTACAACTGCATCACAAATATCTACAAAAAGTCCCACTTCTACAACTCCTGCAATACTATGAAATTTCATTTCTAATGATTTAGGTTCGGAAATAGATGGTCCAAAACTACAATCCAATATATATCCTCCATTATCTGTTACAAAAGGTTCTGAACCACCTCGCAGTGTAACATCACCAGGGCAAAATAACGAGATTTGATCTCTGGTTCTTTCCCATTCAAATGGTAAAACTTCCACAGGTAAATCGAATTTACCAAGAGTTTTTACTTGTTTTCTATCATCGGCAACTACTATCATTGATTGAGAAGATTGAGCAACTATCTTTTCCCTCGTTAAGGCACCACCTCCGCCTTTAATCAGTGAAAAGTCATTATCAAACTCATCTGCTCCGTCAATCACTAAATCTAGCCCACCTGAGTCGGATAGGGTGACTAAAGGAATTCCCATATCTAATGCTAATTTCCTTGTAGCTTCACTGGTAGGAACTCCTACAACGTTGAGTCCTTCTTCGGAGATTCTTCTACCAATCTCAATAACAGTATATCGCACAGTAGAACCTGTTCCAAGGCCTAATTTCATACCATCTTTAATGAAATCACAGGCAGCAACACCGGCTTCTTTTTTCAGTCTCTCGACGTCTTCCATGATATTCTGGAAAGGTATTACTACCATGATGGTTTCCAATGAGAATTGTCATTTTTAATGAAATTCTTCGACCGAGAAGTTCATTCGAAGAGGATGCTTCGGAGTCATGAGGGAGCAGGAGGGTCACTGACAGTGTACGACACTGAGGAAAGTCCCCTCTCCAAGATGCAAGCGGTCCGATTAACGTCGGAGATCTGGGAAGGTCGGCTCTGTAATAGAAACGAACTATATCAGATGTGTACAGTGAATCCGAAAGGAAGAGATTGTCTGAATGTAGATGGAACGAGCAACCCCGCTGGAGCAAGTCCAAGCAGTCCCGTATGGCATCAACAGGGACAGGTAGGATGCTAAGTTGAATGTGACCAGCTGAAAGGTGAACAGAAAGGGGCTTACTCCCTGCACCCTCACACTAAAATAATAAAATTTTAAATTTATTTTTAAATACAGTAATTTATTTGTATCATAGTCTAGGATTAATTAGGTGAGGGGGTAGTATGGATTTTAATTCTAATGATTTTCAATCATTTGTATCGTCTCGCCGCTCGACGAGAGATTTTCTCCCAACACCAGTTCCAGATGAATTAATCGAGCAAATAATTTCTGATGGACTGACTTCACCCAGTTGGAGTAATACTAGGCCAATTCTTGTAGCAGTTGCCAAGGGAGATGTTAGAGATCGTCTATCAAAAGAGTTCCTTACTAGATGGGAGGCCATTAAAGGGGCAAGAGGCAGTATTTTTGGGAAGATAAAGGCAGTATTGAAAAGGAAGGGACTACCTACTAGTAATTGGATAATTACAAGACCATACCATAAAGATTTGATAAAGAGATCCAAAAATCAAGGAAGAGATTTTTTATCGCACATGGGTATTGAAAGAGATGATAAAAAAAACCGAGATAAAGCATGGGCTAGGAACTATGAATTCTTTGGAGCCCCTGTAGAATTATTTGTATTTACACACAAATCATTAGGAAAATATTCTGCATCAGATGCAGGATTATTTATGCAGAATCTAATATTATCGGCTCATTCCAAAGGATTAGGGACATGCCCGCAAGGCGCCGTTGCAGTTTGGGAAGATGCAGTTAGAAAAGAGTTTGAGATTAGTAAAAATTACTCTTTACTTTGTGGTATTTGTTTAGGATATCCCAGTGAAGAAAAAATTAATTCTTTCAACGCAAATCGCCCAAAGCCCTCTGAAATTATGATTCCTGAAAAAGTGAGAAAATGAAACTTGCTAGAACTAAATTTTATGTTTCGGATACCTTTGAAAATTGGCTCATGAAATCCCAAGCAATCTGAGTAGTCGGTATTAACCCACCATTACCAGGCACATATCGAGGGAAATCGCTGGGACTTCCATAATCCTCCTCATATGGATTATGTGTTCCAGCATAGAGACTAACCAATTGCACTTCAGCGCCATTTTCGCAGTCTGTAAATCCTTGAATTGAGAATAGGGGATTAACATCGTTTAGATCAGGTAAACTTCCTGCACAATCATTGTATTTTGCAACTTCATACAAATTTTCTACAGCTCCAGTTTGGTAAGCTGAGTTATCGAACCAAGCCACTGGATTGAATATTATTGGCCTGGAACCCCATGCATACCATACATTATCGTCAAGAACTCCATGAATTTCCATCATCGGAATTGGATTATATTCTTCCGGAATATCAGCCAACAAGTACATAGCCATACAAGCCATTGCCGCAATCTTCTCACTAGAATGGAATGAAAGATAATAAGACATTGCACAACCATTAGACCAACCGGTCACATATACTCTATTTGGGTCGACAGGATGAATTTCAATTGCAATATCAATCAGTCTATTTAGGTATCCTAAATCATCTATATCATTAGCGACCGCATCAGCACAACACCAACCAGCGTTCCATGATTCTTCACTACCTCCAGTTGATGGATCTCCTCCCAACGCAAGTCCTTCTGGATTCAATAATATGGCCCCATATTCTTCAGCAATCTCATCAAAACCTGAGACCTCTCTTTGTTCAAATGCAGATAAGCTCCAACCGTGTAAATCGATAATCAGAGGGACTAGTTCACTTCCATTTACTTTTTCAGGGACATAAGTTATCCAACATCGATCATATCCATCATGATCAATGCAGCGATAATCTTCTTTCTCGAAATACGGTAAAACTAATTCTGGAACCTCATCGATTTCATCATCACTAGATTTTTCATTATTAGAAATACATCCACTTAGAGTCATAGATACTATGATTAGAGAAAGTGCTAATGCACTAACTCTACTCTTCCCCATACTCTATCCAAAGCATCACAGTAGAATAATTTATCCTATAGATGAAAAATCCAAAGTTCAGTTATCCATTAAATTCAGTCACGGCATCCATTACTGAACTCTTCTCTAATGAACCACTTTCTTCAAAATCTAACCAAGGACCTTTTCCTAAAATTCGAGATGTAACTTCTTTTTGAAGAACTATGATTGAAGGGAGTAGTATCGAACTTGTTAACAACGCCAACACTAATAATACCATCATTAGAACAAAGAAATTTTGTAAACCCGGTATTGAAACAAATAGTCCCGCAGACAAACCTGCACATGTAGTAGCAGTAGTCTCGAATATTGTTTGCCCTGTTTTCGAAACTGACTTAACAATTCCAGCTGGTGTTTCTCCTTCATCCTTTATACGATCAACAATATGTATAGAATCATCAACACCAATACCGAATACTATTGTGCCAATCATGGCCGTAAATACGTTTACTCCTACTCCACCAAATCTCATCAGTAAGGGTTGCCAAAGAACAACCGCACCAACTGCAGCCATAGTGAATATAGCTAATCTAGGAGACCTAAATAAGAATGCCATTGCAATTAAAAGGATAAACATAGTCCAAATTGTAGTCAGGCTTTGTGCCTTATGAATTCCATCATTTATGTCAATAGAAACAGGCAATCCCCCTGTTAAAATTGAATTGTATGTGCCTTCAACATTAATCGCAGTACATCTAAGAGCATTGATACATTCTTCCTCACCCTCTAAAATCTCATCAATTGCATTTCGTAAAAGTGTTGCATCTGCGAGGTTAATATATGGTTGATTAGCATAAACTAAGGTTTTTGTCTCACCAATTCCTGTGTCCTCATTCATTAACATGGATCTGATTTCAGGAGATAAAGTATCAAAAGCAATGTTCACCATATCTTCTCTGCTGGAAATTGAATAAGCCCAACATTGGGGACTAAATGGATCCGATGATTTATCCCAACACTCATCATGTAAGATATCCCAAAGGCTTTGATCGTATATCTCTAAGCCAGAAATATTGACATCCACATGTATAGCTTTTAGGACATTAACAAGACTTATTGTTTCAGTTTCTGGGACATTATCAACTAGAATTTGTAAACTTTCTATTGAATCTAAAATCGGCAAGTCTCTAATTGGAGCTGTTCCATTAACTTGTCCTCTCTCCTCTGCATTAATGATGAACATATTTGTTTGACCACCTTCGAAAACCACACTATATTCTCGTAAAGTTTCATATGATTCTAGGTTTGGAGGAACCTCATCAGGACCAGCAGTGATTTGTTGGCCCATAGTTTCGGTAAATTTTTGTACTCCTGAAAATGTAACAAATAGTGCAACTAATATTACTAGTAGAGTATTCTTAACTGGAACTTCGCCAATTTTATCCCACATCTTATCAAATAACTGAGTTTTACCCTTACGATATCGAAGTAACTCTACCAATGCTGGAACCATAATCATGGAAAGTAAAAATGTAACAAAAATACCTATCAAAAGGGTGACACCGACTGTTCTCATAGGTTGAATAGGGACCAAAAAGGTCCAAGTTAGAACACTGAAACCAATGATTGTTGTCATTGCAGACAACATAATTGCATTGCCAGTTGTTAAAGCAGCTCTAACAGTTGCTGTCAAACTAATTACAGGGTCCCAAGGATTAATTGTGTCCGCATCAAATCCATCACGATTAGCTATCCAAGCCTTTTCGAGTTTTTCTTCAATTAATTCGACTCTATTCTCTTCAATTCTATTTGTCAAATGCAAAGCATAATCTACACCTAGACCCACAAGAATAGGTCCTGCAGAAATAATCATTGGAGTCAGCATAATATCGAAAATAACGGTAATTCCAAAGGTAATAGCCAAGCTCATAGCAATAGGTAATCCACCGACAATTATTACTTTCGGATTTCTGTGAAGAATCAACATTGCTAGACATACAAGAACTCCACTAATTGGCAACATAACATCCACCAATTCATCATATATCGAATCTGAAACATCGTGTAACACAGGAGTCAGTCCAGTGATTGTCACAGCCTTCCTTTGGGGGATATCTTCGAGTCTATCCTTATCCATTGTAGATGTAGGATTATCATATGTCCTTAGACAAAGTTCACAATTAATACCGGACTGCTCATAAATCAACTCACTTGCATAAGCAATAAATGCCTTATGATCTTTCAAACCAGTAGTAGGATCAGCAGGGATTTCAGTATTTTCCATATCGAATAAGATACCCATTACAATTACACCCGTATCCCAAATACCGTCATCATTCGTATCTCTGACAAAGGACTCCATCAGAGAGCCTGCTTGATCGACTAAATTATCCACTCTTTCTTGATCACTAGGGATTGAATAACCTTCATTGGGGTTAGAACTTGAAATTGCACAATTATCATTTGGACCAGTAGGAAGGCCGTATTTCTCAACTGCGCAACTAAATCTATAACTGGAAGAATTTGCTTCCTTGATAATCTGTGATGGGGAAAGAATCCAAATTACTCCATCATTCCGACCTCTGTCATCCTTGTAGGTATCAATTCCATCCTGATATCCGCCTTCTCCTCTATTGTTATCATCTCCTTCTAACCACGATAATTGGCTGAGAATATTTACATCTGTAATATTTTCATCACCTCTTTCATTACCGGAGGCAGCATTATCAGTTTGTATATACAAAATGAAAATATCAGTAGCCCAGGGTGCTTCTCGGACATCTAATAGTAATTCAGTGGAATCAGCTCCATCAGGTAGATAAATTTCAACATCACCATTAATTTGATCTTGGAAGTTCATTGCAGGCCTTATTGTCAGTGCTGAAATTAGAATCAATATAGCTACAATTAGTCCGGGACTCCTTAGAATCATCGAATAAGATAATTCAGCAGTCCTTATTGCGGTTCTACTAAACAAGTCACTAGTATGATTTATTCCTCTTTCACCAATTCTATACAAATCACCTAATGGGCTTTCCATAACTACTTTCTTGCTACGTATTGCTGAATCTCTAAACGGAGCAAGTCTTTCAAAGAAACGTTCCCAAAAGACTACTTCATCATCAACTTCAATTGATGAATCAGAGGCTCCACGCTCATCGTCCATATAGGCCTGCTCTCATATAGACCAAATGAAATAATCGCAAGTAATATTACAAACATTGAGAATTAAACTGTATTTAGATTTCACAAAGGACTGTTAATGATACAGAGCAACTATACGAATTACTGAAAGTAAATGAGCGCGTCCGAGGTTCGATAATAATGGCGAGACGCAGGAAAACCTCGGCGAAAAAAGGTAGAGATGATGATGTTAGGATTATTGCAGGATTCGTTCTCGGTTCAATCCTTACTGTAATAATGCTATTAGTGGTGATAATTGCACCACCTGCTACAATTGGCCCTAGTGAAGGTGAACTTGCACCTGATTTCAGTGCTGATGCTTACAATGGTGTTAATTGGCAAAATTTCAAATTATCTGATACATTTGACTATGAATGGGAAGAAGGAGAGGAAGGAGAGTGGATTTTAGTACAATTCATCGATACCGATTGCCCATATTGTTGGACTGAGGGTGAGACTATGAGTGAATTATATTCTCAATGGTCTGATAATGTAGAATTTATCACAGTAACTGTTGAATTGTCCATTAATAATCATAACAGTGACAGAGCGGAAGTTGAAGCATTTCGTGATAAAACAAGTTATGGAACTGATGAAAACGATGGTGATGGATGTAACAGTGGCAGAGATAATTGCTTGAATCGTCCGGGAACAATACACAATTGGAATTATATTGAAGGAAGTAGTAGTATAATGAAAGATTGGGAAGTTACTGGAACCCCATTCATTGCTATATTGAAACCAGACGGATATGTAGCATGGAATCAATATGAAAATTTACAAGAAGATATTGAATCTGCTATGGAAAGACTTGTTGGTGGTTCCGAATGAATGATGCTTTGACTGATCCAGTTTTGATAATTTTCATTTTAGGTCTTGCAATTAGTAGTTATCTGATGATAGCAAAAAATGATAAAAAAACTTCTATGCTAATGATTTCATCTCTAAGCTTTGCATTGGTAGGAATAATTTCATCCGCATACACTTATATTATTCACAATAAAATGGTAGTCCAAGGAACTACCTCATTTTGTTCTTCAGAGGGAATCGTGCAGTGTGGTTCGGTAATTGGGGATCCTCAATGGAATAACTTGTTTGGAGTACCATGGGGAATCTTTGGAATTATTTCTTTTTCAATTCTGATTTTCTTAAGTTTGTGCTTATATCTCGATAGGTATGCAAAATGGTCTGAAGATTATCTAAATTACGCTTGGTGGGCTGGGATGGCAGGATTACCATTTGTCGCTTTATTAGTAATTATTGAACTAACTCAAGTTGAAGGCGCACCTCATATTTGCCCATTTTGCACAATAGCACATCTTTCATTAATAGGATATGTTGGTTCAATTTATTTCTTGAGAATAAGAAGAAATATGGGTAAATGGTCAGATAACGAGGAATAAATATGCATTTGGTAACTGGAGGCGCTGGTTTCATTGGATCACACTTAGTAGATTCTTTAGTTTCCAAAGGAAATAATGTCAGAGTATTAGATAATTTCAGTAGTGGAAGGGAAGAGTTCTTACAACATCATAAAGAAAATAATAAAGTAGAGATTGTTAGAGCGGATTTACTCGATTTAGAAGCAGTAAAAGAAGCAATGAAAGGAATAGAAACGGTTCATCATTTAGCGGCTAACCCTGATATAAGATTAGGGACTGAAGTTACTGATACCGATCTTAAACAAGGTACTGTCGCAACCTACAATGTACTGGAAGCAATGCGGCAAAATAATGTAAAAAGAATCTCTTTCTCCTCATCCAGTGCCATCTATGGAGAAGCAAATGTGATGCCTACTCCTGAAACATATGGACCTATATTGCCAATTTCATTATATGGAGCATCAAAATTGGCTTCTGAAGCATTAATCAGTTCATGGTGTGGAACTTTCGGAGGAGAGGCTTGGATTCACAGATTCGCAAATATTGTTGGACCGAGAGGGACGCATGGGGTGATCTTTGATTTCATACATAAATTGAAAAATAATCCTAATCGGTTGGAAGTCTTAGGAAATGGGTTGCAAGAAAAATCGTATATGTCAGCAGAAGATTGTGTTAGAGCAATGATTCATTTAATTGATAATTCAAGCGAGAATGTCAATTTGTACAATTTGGGAACTGGTGATACTTGCTCTGTAAGGAGAATTGCAGAGATTGTAGTTGAAGAAAGTGGACTAGATAATGTGTCGATTGAATATACTGGAGGAGATAGAGGTTGGGCTGGCGATGTCCCAAAGACCTCGCTTAATGTCGAACGACTGTTTGCAACAAATTTCAATCCTACAATGCAATCAGAAGATGCGATAAGATATACGGTCAAAGAATTAATCAAAGAAATCGGTCTTTGAAAAGAATGATACTAGAGACTGCAGATATAGCTAATAAAGGAAGAAAAATACTGATTCCATTAGAATTTTCATATTCAGATAAAGATAATGAGACAGCCCCGAGTGTAGTCCTTTGGCCATCAATAGTTTTTTCATGTGCTACAACAATAGAAAGATCTTCAAAATCCTCATTTTCTAGGAAGAAATCAAGATTAATTTCGAACCCTTCATTAATTCTAGTCATCGAAATATTAGAAAATCTAGTATTGAAATTAGTTTCGGAGGAAACGTCTCCAACAGAAAAATTCATTTCTAAATTCATATTTACATAGCCAATACTAACATCTTCATGATTTGTGATTCCATTAGTCGCTTGAGATTTATCTATATTCATTTCTGCTAATAAGAATATACTGACCTGAGAATTATTAGAAATTTCGAAATCGTATAGGTTGATTTTTAGGTCCATAGATTGACCATTAATACTCTCAGACCCTAAAATAGAAATCATTGTATCAGATCCACGGACACCTTCAGAGTTAAGCAATGCTCTATCTAAATCAACTGAATCTACAAATCCTTTAATCTCATTATTACTATCAAACCAGAAAGAAGGTGCTAATTCCATACTATCAGGATGAATTGATAATCTTTCAGATGAAATAGAGTTTCCAAGAGGATCAGCTATTGGATCATGTAACGCGATTCTAACCAAGCGAGAACCGCGATTATCTGCAAAATCCCCTATCCATGTATCTATTTCCGCACACACATCACACCAGGTGGCCGTATATTGTTCCATTAAAACAGAATTTCCTCCTTCGATATACCAATTATTAGTTTCATCTTCTGCAGAAATATTGGATGAAGTCATTACCAATAATAGCAAAACTACGATTGCACAAAACCTAGAATTTCTTACCATCTGAATCCTCCTAAACGGCTTCACTTCATAACCAAGAGGCTAGACGAGCCTCACTGATGAGTAAGCGCTGGTACCAAGAAAACCGTCGTGATCCATGGAGGAGACAAGCTAAATCCAAAGGTTACAGGGCCAGATCGGCATACAAATTGAAGCAAATCCAAGAAAAGTTTCAAATTATTAGAAAAGGAGATTATGTACTTGATATTGGATGTCATCCAGGCGGATGGACTCAAGTTGCAGTTGAAGAAGTAGGTGAGGATGGATATGTAATAGGTGTTGACTTATTATCAACTTCTCCTGTTGAAGGTGCAACAATAATTATCGGCGACATAACAAATCCAAAAACTGTAGAACAAATAAATGAAGAAATAGAAGGATATTACCTAAATTGTGTAATCAGTGATATTTCTCCAAGATTGACTGGACGTTACGATACTGATCAGGCAATTTCATTGGAATTATCAACTATGGTTTTGGATGCTGCAATGCCTATGTTAAGTCCTGGAGGATCTTTTGTGACAAAAATTTTCCAAGGAGTTGGGATTGAAGGATTAATTGAAGCGGCTAAATTGAGATTTTCCAGTGTGCAGAGGTATGCACCAACAGCATCTAGAAGTTCTTCTTCTGAAACTTACTTAGTATGTAGAAATAAATTACCCAAAGTCAGGAAAGAGGCAGAAGGTAAAACTGCATACGAACACCTAAAACAGCACCTTAAAAAATTAGATATTGTTGTTGAAAATGAAGAAGGAAAAGAGACTGCTGATACCAAAATTGGCTATCGGAAGTATGTTAGTGGAAATGGCCGAAATTAGTGTTTTTTGGCCATCTTCACAGAATGAAAAAACATTGACTTAAATAATTGGTAGTGGGCGTCCACTCTAGAGGAACTTGAGATGAATAGTAAGTTATCTAAATTTAGCACAAGAACGAATGCCATGTTTGCTGGTGTAACATTACTAGCAATCATGTTCGCACAAAATGTGACAGCAGGGACAATTGACCCAGAAGTAGAGTATGCAGGAGATGCATTTGGAAGAGCAACTTTCTTCCTATTCTTCATTGGATACATTTCAATGGGTGCAGCCTTTGTTTTCTTCATGAGTGAGAGAAATAACGTTGCTCCTGAATACAGAACAACAATGACTATTTCAGCATTAATTGTTGGAATTGCAGCTTTCCACTACTACTACATGCGTGGAGTATACATTGACACAGGCGCAGTAAGTACAGATTACAGGTACATGGACTGGATTATTACAGTTCCACTGATGGCACTCAAGTTCCCTTCACTAGTAGGTAAGGACGCCATTACAGACAACAAAGTTCTAGGATTAGGATTCACAGGAGTCTGTTTCGTTGGTGCATTAATCATGATTTCATTTGGATATCTAGGAGAAATCGGAGAAATCGATGCAGCATTAGGACTAATTCTAGGTGGAGTAGGTTGGGCTATGATTATGGTAGCAACTGGTCTTCCATTCGGATTGTATGATGGTAAAGGTGTAGACAACAGCAAAATCAAGGATGAATTAGTTTGGAGCGCTAACGCACTAAGAACATTCATTCTAGTTGGATGGATCATTTACCCACTCGGTTACTTGGTTGGAACTGATATGGTAGATGCTGGATCTGATGGAAAAGAGATTATGGCTATATTATACAATATTGCTGACATGATTAACAAGATCGGTTTCGGTGTTGTAGCATGGATGGGTGCTAAGAAAGCATCTGCAATGATGTCTTAAATTAAGAGCAAATAATTAGACTGATACGTAAAGGAAGGGCTGGGGATTTAATCCTCAGCCTTTCCCTAAAATTAATTCCGCTCATTCAGAATTTCTATTATAAGGAATTATATTCTGCCACTCTGATGCATCAGATCTTGAAACAATGGCTTCAACCCAATCTGTTTCGGAGCAGTTGAACACTTCATGAGGTAAACCTGGTTCGATATAGAACATATCACCAGCATTGTGAGTGACTGAATTTCGGCATCCTGGACCAAATTCATGCCTGACACTACCTTTTAGAAGAAATACCATTACATCAAAATCAACGTGAATATGTGCCTTAGCAATACCACCGGGAGGAATAAATGCTTTATTCATTGAGAGTTTTGTAGCTGGAGTATTTTTACCTGATAAACCAGCACCATATTGAATATTGTTCCAACCCCTCACTTTGTCGACCTCTCTAAGACCGTGTATTCCGCCTACATCTTCGACATATTTCTTGAGATCACTCTGTTCACCTTCCAAAAATAATTCTTCTTCGGACATTTTATCACTAAACCTTGGAATAAGATTTCACTTACAAAATATCCGTTTAGAGGTTAATACCAGTAATTTGTAATATATTCTATTATTTCTCTTCAATCAAGCCTAAAAAGGGATGGTGGCTCGCCGTGCCTATCCGAGGGACAGAAATGGGAAGTAGAGCAGAAGTTTGCACATCATCAGGAGTGCCTCTAGTAGACAATAAAAGTACGTCATTCCCATGTCCTTATTGCGATACTTCAATTGGTAGAAGTGCACAATGTCGGACACAAGCAGTCCCTTACGTATGCCCAACTTGTGGCTTTCAGGGACCTTGATAGGTGTTATTTATGGGTCATGTCGTTGTAAAATATAAGGTAACTATAAACAATCCAGATGAGGGGACTCCTGATTACCAGGCTATTGCAGGAGTAATAGATTCCTTTGATGAAGTACAAGCAGTAGAAATCAAACCTCTAGCATTTGGAATGATGTTCATAGAAGTTCAAGTTGTTCTTGGAGAAGGTGAAGGAATTGTTGATGAATTTGAACAAAGAGTAAGAGCAATCAATCCTTTAGTAGGACAAATAGAAGCATTAGAAATGGGAAGACTCTAAAATTAAAGATCTCTCATTCAATAATGATCTAGAGGTGAACGCATTAGTTCGCGCATTAATACAGTTGCATATGTTCCTGGCGGTAAAATAAATTTCATTCTCATACTGCTACCTTCAGGGTTCCATAAATCATTTTCTTTCGGACCTTCTTCCCAACGTTTAGAAATGGAAGATTCATGTATTTCTGGAACTTCTTCAATTGAAAAATCTCTAAACATCACTGATAGTGGCCTTCTTGTACCATTAGTAGAAAGACGTGGGATTGCAGATACTTTCCAGTCAATAGAATCTAAATTAGTTAGTTCGAGAGCTTTATTTTCTACCTCACCAGGAATTCCAGTAGCAATTGGCGCATCATTTCCTGGAAGAGGACCTGTTACCGCTAAGCGACCTAATCTACAATTTCTACGACATCGCTCTAAATTTGTTTCACTAACTTCAGACATTTTTCCTACATCAATTCTTCCACTAGGTTGTACTGGAGCTACTAAGTCACCTATTTCTGGTTCAACAATACCTATGTTAGAGTTCAGTCGCCCGGCCAGTGAGTGGTTGAATGCTAAAGATTGTAGAGAATGGACTGTTAATAATTGTAAAGAAGGAGGGAGTGTTTTGTATGCTTTAACCCAATTTTCAGGTTGTTTTTGCAAACTTTCCAAAATATTCCTTTCAAATCCTAAATGTTTTGGTATAATCTCTAAGCATTTCTCAGGGTTTTTTGTTTTCCTCCACATATCTCTGAAAAGTTCTGTTTCATGTCCGTCATTCATTCCTTTCATACCGAGATACAAATTGACCGCTTCTTGAAAATTATCTGAAACAACAGCACGACCGACTTCTGGAGTCACAGGCCTAGTTGATCCAAAGCGCTGAGGACCAATCCAATTAGGGAAAACATTCTCTCCCAACCTTTCTGACATTCTCGAGATTAATTCCAATACTCTTCTCATTGCCTCCTTACCATCCATTGGTTCTCCATTCTCATAACAACAACCTCTAACAGTTATTGAAAAACGATTACCATCATGATCAGACATACCTATTTTCTGGTGCGTTCGGCCTAAAATTTCTAATGTCGTGTCAGGAATTTCAACTGACTCGACTTTTTTTCTTGGTGCATCAATAACTAGAAGTTGTGTGGTAATTGCTCTCTTATCCTTCAAACCAGACGCAAAGATACGATTTCTATTGATTCCACAAGCTCTTGATAATCTCTTAAGGAAACGATTAGTTTCCCAGTTTACTAAAGTAGCTCTAACAACTGTAAAACGACCTTTAGGATCAAGTGCAGGAATAGGAGAAACTTCTTCAACTCTGAAATCTTCGACTTGAACTTTCAAAATTCCGCCTATTCCATCCCCTTCGACAGCCCCTGAACCAAAACCAAGATACTCTTCAATGGACTTGTTATCCATATTAAACAACGCTTATAATTCTAAATTAGATAATTCTTTATTTATATCTGAACAAAGATCACGGAAAACTTTCTCTGCTTTCTTTCCTTTCACACATCTAACATATAACTCAGGCTCATCCAAATCTGGATGTTTTTGGAAGTAATTAGCATAATCTACATCTTTACTATCATTAAGACGTGAACGGAACAATTGCAATGTTGAATGATTCTCTCCGATAATTCTGAGACGAAGTTCGGTTCCTTCGTTTTTCAAGACTTTGATTGGCATAAGACAGTCTTTCGAGTGGCCATCCCTTTTTGAGGGCTTGCCTTCGAATGCTGGCTATTGAAGGAACGGTTGACGGTCTAACTTTAACACCGATATTGATTCGGGTTGATGATGGTGGGGGGCGAATCGAGGGAAGAAAGGTTCGCAGAAGCTTTTGGAAGATTAGCACCAGCAATACTAGTAATCAGTCTATTATTAACTGTAATAACAGCATCAGTGCTCGTTCCTTTACCAGAATTCACTACTGATCTATCATCATTCGCACCAGAAAATGAAGCGAAATCTGCTGAAGAAAGAATGAACCTAGTAATGGCAGATACTCCAAATAGAATCTATGTACATGTTACTCCAAATGAAGAAGGTGCTAATGTCCTAGAACTCGGAGCATTACAACAGTTATCCCTGGATTTAGAAATTATTGATGAAGTGTATGGAGATAGGATAGTTTCACATATCAACATTGCAAGTATTTTGCAGAACGTACTTGAAGAAAGAGACAATCAAAGTAGGACATTACAAGATTTTGATGAATGGGATGATCTTCTTCTAGCCGTAATTAATGATGATGAAGAATGTACAGATGCAATTGGTAATGACCAAGCAATCGCATCAGCATCATTTGCTAACGATGCACTATTAAACATTGATTTTGATTATATTCATGTTTGTGACTGGATTGTAACTAGAGAGGGGTCTTCTACTCCAATCTCGTCTAGCACAATGTGGGTTATAGAAGTTGATGGATCTTTAGATTCTAAGGAAAGGCAAACTCTAGCAAAAAATATTAGAGAAGTATTAACTGAAAATATATCATTAGATTCTAATTCAGTTTTGAATTATGGGGTTATCTCTGACGATTTAATTAGTAATGATATAAATGATACTACATTAGATAATTTTACTTGGCTTTTGATGTTAGCAATTATAGTCGTAGTATTTGTTTTAGCAGTGGTCTTTCGTTCAGCATTAATGATTGCTGCGCCTCTCCTAGGGCTTACAGCAGCATTAGTTTGGACGTATGGAACTATTACATTACTAGGAAGGCCTTTTTCTATTCTTGAAGTCGCTGTTGCTCCAGTAGTTTTCGGACTAGGAATTGACTATGCGATTCATTTACAAAGAGGATATGAAGAAGCTAGGAAACATACTAATTCTGCTGCTCATGCATGGATTAGAGCATTTTCAATCTTAAGAGTAGCATTGACTTTAGCAGTAGTAACTACTGTTTCTGCATTCCTCGCAAGCTCTTTGTCTCCGTTACCACCATTACGAACTTTTGGCATCACATTGGCTCTGGGGGTCGTGTGTGCATTTGTTGCTAGTACAGTAACTGTTGGAGCATTACATGTAGTTGTGGAAAAAACTACAGGAGTTAAGAAAAGGAAGCCAATGGATTTATCTAAATTTGCAGATTTAGCGACTAATTTTCAGAAAAGAAATACTGCTAGGATATTACTCGTTGTTGTATTATTGACTACTAGTTCAGTATTTTTAGCTGGTACAAAGTTAGAAACTAGTTTTGAGCTAACAGATTTTCTTTCGGAAGAGGATATGCCGATAATGGAAGTCAGAGGAGATATGTACGAATCTTATGATGCAGCGGCTTGGAAGTCGGTAACCATACTTATTGAGCCAAGCGAGGGTAAAGATTCACTTACTGGTGAAAGGGATTTGCTGAGAGGGCTCGATATGTTGGATCTGAGAATATCAACTATTTCCAATGTAGTTATACCCGCCAATACGGATTCACAAAGACCTTCTTATGATGGTTTATACCCTATTCTCAGAGATGCAATTGAAGCAGATAGTAAGTTTGGAGAAGAATTCCATCTTGGAATTTTTGATGGAAGATTAGATGTGGGTGATGGTTTTGAAGAAGGAGATATTACAGCGGCAGTGGATTCATTATTACTAAATAATTCGATAGGAGAACCACTTAGAGGACAATCTTGGAGTGAAAGAACTTCGATGTATGTCGCACTAACGGAAGACAAAAATAATTTGAAATTTCTAAAAATTAGAGTTGATGTCATAGCTGAAACCAGTGAAGAAACTTCAGTATTGGCTGTAGAATTTGAAAAGCAAGCAGAATGGATAGAAGATTCAGGATATATTGATGCTGATGCCCATATTGGCGGTGATGTGATGATGATACACAGCATTTTCTCCGGACTGGTAGTTTCTCAGGTTGAGTCAACTGGTTGGAGTTTGCTTGTATCTATATTAGTTCTATTCGTCCTAACTAGAAGGCTTGGACAATCTTTAGTAGTTATTCTTCCAGTTGGAATTAGTGGCTCTTGGGTTGTTGGATCAATGGCAATTCTTGGTTTAAATTGGAATGTATTAACTATTATGATAACTGCACTAACAGTCGGATTGGGCATAGATTATTCTATACATGTTTGGAGAAGTTTTGAAAGTAATCGAAAATCAGGTTATGGAGTATGGGAATCGATGAAAATCATGTATCAAACTACAGGAACAGCCCTAATTATGTCCGCAGGAACTACAATTTGTGGATTTTTAGTTCTTAAATTATCACCCATACCCGTGATTCAAGATTTTGGAATTGTTAGTTCAATTTCTGTAGCCTTTTCTCTGATCTTAGCGTTGTTTGTTCTTCCAGGATTATTAGCAGCTGAAGTAAGAACTTCCAATGAAAGCTAAGCCGGTTCAATTAGAGATGAAACTTCAATCATATCCAATCCCTGTTCTCTTGCAACAAGAGCTAGAGACATCCACAGTGTGACTGGGCCCAGTGAGCGTCTTTTTCTTTGAGCTCTTCGAACTACTTCCCGATTGTCAATCTTTGATTTATTCGCAATAAATCTAATTAATTTTGGGATATTACTTTCTGAACGATCAGGTGGATGATTTTGATCCGATATTATCTCTGATTGAATAACATTAACAACAATTTCTGATTCGATTTCATTATCAATCGAGTCAGAAATTGAATTAGGATCAAAAATTGGAGGGGATGAGATGATTCTTAAAATTGGTTTCCAACCAAGACTAGGGATAGATTCTCTTTCTAAAAAAACAGGAGAAACAATTTCATTTTCTACGTTCAACCAACCAGATTCTATTAATTTATCAATAACTAAAGATGCCTCCTCGGGTTTCATCCATTGAAGTTCTAAAGACCATAATCTGATTAGGTCTGAAATTGTTAATTCTTTTTCCTCTGAGAAACTCACAAATATCAATTTATGAAATTCATCATTGGATTCATCAAACATACTAACATTCACCTGAACATATAATATCTATTGATTGTTTTCTATCCAATTCCAGAACATCAAAACCTTTACTTGAATAGTGGAGGGTGCATCCGGCGCTATTGAAATATATGGCGAATGACTATGTTGCAAGGGACCCACGTACTGGGAAAATTATCCAACAGAGGAAAAAATCTGTAGAAATGGATATTCGTTCTTTACACCCTCCAGATGGTCCATGGCAAAGAATTCCTGTTTATGAGATTCTAAATTTAGCAGAGGGGGGGACTGAAAGATTGGAATTATCATTAACGAATGGAGGGGGGTTTGTAAAAAGAACTGATGGAATAAGAGCTCTAGCCAGAGTGTATGAAAATTCAATCCCAAAAGCACATGAAATTTTGCTAGAAGCATTGGATGATGATGATAGAGAAATAAGAATAGCAGGATTAGAAATAATGCCTAGTTTCTCATTAAAACTTCATACAGATTTAATGGTATATCTGTCTGATAGATTGCAAGATGGAGATTTAAAAGTGAGAAAAGTTGCAATGCAAGCTCTTCAGAAAATGTCCCCAATTTTTCCATCAGGTTGTGAAGATATATTGAGAAGGGAACTGAGAAGCATGGATAAAAATCACAGAAAAAATGCTTTTGAGGCTCTAAAATTAACAAGTATTGCGTGGCCAGAAACAGGCTGCCTACATATTGATGAGTTAATTAGAGAGGAAGATGTCGACTTAAGAAGAAAAGGTTCTAAAATTCTAAGAAATATTGCCGCTAAAGGAGGTCCATCAGGATGGGATCTAATCGGTTGGTCATTGGAAGATGAAGATGCACAAGTTAGAAGAAATGCCGCTCAATGCTTGGTTACATTAACTAATAGTGAGCCGAGGATTGCTCTTATTTTAGTTGAACATGCGTTAAATGATGATGATACGAATGTACGAAATTCTGTAATTCGTGCCATGAAGAAATTAGATATGCAGAGCCCAAGAGTCACAGATATGATTTTGCGTGGAGCTAGATCAAGAGATCTAAACCTAAGAACAGCATGTGTAGAACAACTTTCAATAATCCTTACAGGAGATAGATTAAGAGAAAGTGCGGCAGAATTATTGAGACAAGAAACCAATCCAAAACTTCGTAAACGACTTACTGCTCTATCCATAGATATTGAGTTAGATGGTTCTGAAAGTGAGAAAAATAGATTTTTAGCGCCAGTTGAGAAAATTAATGATGATGAAGATAAGGAGCTCAGTATGCAAATTAAGCAGGACCAGCCGAAGGGTGAATATGATAAACAGAAGGCAAGTCGGGCAAAACCTGAGGACTTGAGATGAGCGAGCAGTTTGATGAGAAACTCGAACAATTTGAACGCCTGTGGGAGGGTGTTACACCAAACGGTATTAATAGGCAGAAATCATTAAAATTTCAACAATACATGAAGCAACATGTACTTCAGAAGTTCCACAAAAAGACAAATGATCAATTTGCTTCCGCGGATAAAGGTCATTTTAATCATAATTTTTCTTCAAAGGATCAATTTCTAACAAAAGAGAATTGTAAAAAATACTGGATGGGAGAACTACAGAAGGAAATCAAAGAATCTGAGACCTTCTGAGGCGATTAAATGTCAATCTTTCAAAAATGGGAATTAGAATCTGATATACTAGATGCTATTATTTCAAGAGGTTGGGATGAACCTACAGAAATACAATTAGATTCAATACCCCTAGCAAGAAAGGGTAGAGATATAGTCGGACAAGCGAAGACCGGTTCCGGAAAAACTGCTGCATTTGGAATACCAATACTGGAAAGATGTAAGAGTCAGGGAGTTCCTCAATCGATTATTCTGTGCCCCACAAGAGAACTCGCTGTTCAAGTCTCTGAAGAATTAGAATTACTACAGGGTAAAAAGGGATTGAAAATAATCTCCGTATATGGAGGGACAGATATTGAAAAGCAAGCCAAAATACTATCGGCAGGGTGCGATATTGTTGTAGGAACTCCAGGTAGAGTTATTGATATGACCAAAAAAGGCCACTTGGATTTGGAGAAAATTTCTATATTTTGTCTGGATGAAGCTGATAGAATGTTAGATATGGGATTCTTTCCAGATATATTATGGATAATTGAGAAGATACCAAATCGTGAACAAAATCTACTCTTTAGCGCAACATTCCCTGATGAGGTACTAAATATCACTGAAGAAATAATGAATGATGCTGCGCATGTAATGAGTGATGATTTAGAAGTTGATATTCCTGAAATCGATCTTTACGCCGTAAGAATTGGTAGAGCAAATAAATTATGGGTTCTGGGCAGATTAATAGCTAATATGTCTGAAAACGGGCAAATGCTAATATTCAGCAATACGAAAAGAATGGTGGACGTAATAGTTGAAAGATTGGGGAAGTTCCAAATGAAAGCGGTAGGCATTCATGGAGATATGCCACAGAAAAAAAGAGAAAAATTACTTAGTAATTTTAAGTCAGGTAATGAAAAAATATTAGTTGCTACTGACGTAGCTGCCAGAGGACTAGATGTAGATGGAATTACAGTTGTAGTAAACTACGACTTACCTGACGATACAGAAGCATTTGTTCATAGAATTGGTAGAACTGGAAGAATGGGAAGAAAGGGAGAAGCATGGAGTCTTGTTTCAAAGGAAGATAAAGGTAGTTTACAGAAAATTGGTTCAACTTGGGGACTCGAAATACCGTTTGTAGAGACTCCTGAATTACCCGATGGAATGGATAGAGACCCAGTAAGAAAAAGGGATGATTGGGACGAAGTGGCAGATTCTTTTGGCATGGTAAAAATCAATCTCAAGATAGGTTTACAAGATTCAACAAAGAGGGCATTAAGTGATTGGATAGTTAGTCAAGCGAAGATTCCAGAAATAATCATTGGTGAAATCAATCAATCTGATGAAAACACCGAAGTTGAAGTTCATGTCGCGAAAGTTGCTTATGTGATTGATGTTATTAAAGCGAGAGATTATAATGGTCGTAAACTAAAACCGGAAATTATTGAAATATGAGGTAGGGAAATGTCTGAATCGATTTCAGAAGATGGAATTTTGGTACTAGACCTATTAGGTTTCTATTGCCCAATTCCAATTCATGAAACACGTAAGTTACTCGAAAAAAGTAAATTAGGAACGGTTATTATGGTTAAGTGTGATGACCCAGAAACTAAACATGATATGCCGGCTTTATGTAATAGATTAAATGTTGAAATTATCAAATTTGAAGAACGTATTGGAGAGTTCATCTATACTATTAAGAAATAATTAGAACACTTATTAAATTAGGAGAGGAAAAAATGGACGAACAGGGTGAAATAAATATTAGAGAGAATATAAATGTTCCAGCAGATGCTCGTTTACCTACAAAATTCGGAGAATTTAGGATTAGAGTTTTTCATGAAAAGGAAACAGGTTTAGATCATGTAGCACTAACTTTAGGAGATATGAAAGGTCCTGATCCTGTTCTAGTTCGAGTTCATTCCGAATGTATAACTGGTGATGCATTTTCCAGTATTAGATGTGATTGTGGTTCTCAATTGGAGAATGCCTTGAAGAAAATACAGCAAAAAGGTTGGGGGTGTCTGCTATATTTGAGGCAGGAAGGCAGAGGCATAGGGCTTCATGCAAAAATTCAGGCATATAATTTGCAGGACAAAGGAGCAGATACATTAGATGCAAACCTAATGTTAGGTTTACCTGCTGACGCTAGAGATTATTCAATTGCTTCTATAATATTAAAAAATATAGGAGTGACAAATGTTTCACTATTAACTAATAATCCGGATAAAGTAGAAAAATTAAGAAATCTAGATATTATAGTCGATGAGAGAGTTCCATTGATTGTTGGAGTAAGAACCGAAAATCGAGATTATTTGCAAACTAAGAGCGATAAGATGGGACACCATATCTCATCAAGTGATCTCGAATAAGATAGCGGATATAAGCCTCAAAAAACAAGATGGGGCCGTGACCGGGAATTGAACCCGGGCCGGCGGGACCACAACCCACCGTGCTAACCTCTACACCATCACAGCCGTCTTGTTAATCGCTCGAGTATATGGCTGTATTTCAAGCGTTCCAAAGAAGAACTATGAGAATCATATCACCAACGCATTCAAGCGGTAGTTAAGTTCGCAGACAATTGATGATGAAGTCCGGTAACATTAGCATGTTATTTTTTGTGATGTTTCTGTTAGGACCTATGACCCCAATAATTCAAGCTGATACTGTGATTTCATCAGAATCTGTCGAATTAACCTCGGCAGGAAATTTTGATGAACCGAACCTTTGGGAAATAACCAGTACTTCTGGATTCAGCAATGATCCTGCAGATTATACTATAGGAATGATTGCTGATAATGAACTCTCATTTACACACGAAAGACCTGATAATTTTGAAACACAGAACTCATGGGCAAGTACTAGTACAACTGGTTCAAATTATAGCCTTGGATCGCCGGACACCTACTATACCTGGTCTACAGGACCTGATATTTCAGTTAGTGGTTTTAGTTATCCAGGACTATATGACAAGGAGATTGAAAATGTATCATTAGTGCTGCATTTTGAAATACCTGATAGATTATACCAAGATACCGTACAAATCCTCTTACAAGGAACGGGATCAGATAAATTAGTTAGAGAAATTGCACACACTAGTTCTGGAGTATTCAGAATGAATAATCCATTAATAATTAATTTAGACGACTTACATGATTGGAGTTGGAATGAGGTAGTAAATTCTAAAGTAGTCATTGATTACAATTCTATAGGAACGAATGATGATTCCGAAGTCAGAGTGGACGCTGTAGGAATTCGTGTTAAATATCATATGCCTTGGTACTCATTTGAAAATATAAAAGCGAATCACGAAGTTAATTTTGAGAAATTACCTGTAATTGATTTCTCACCTTATGACGGAGAGAAAGAAGGATTGGACATTGAATCCTGCGGATTAACACCTGATGGAACAAATAACTCTTATTGGGATTTCGAGGTTGATGTACCATATGGGCAAGAGTTGGGTAGAATTCATGTTTATGGCACCGGAAATCATAGTATTGGAGTAATACCTGCGGGTATCGATGGAGATTATTCTCCAAAACAATCTGGTGATATAATTGATAACCCTACTGAAAAACAATTTGTTAGGATAGAAGTCTTTGATGGATGCATTGAAGCCGCAAGGGTTGACGTAAATGATCCTAAACTAAATGTAAATGGTAGAATAACAGGTTCTACTAGTGATCTATCAAGTGCTAGTAATATTAGATTTGCAATTGGTGAATATTTAGTCGAGACTGTTGCTATGGCGTCAGGAGAATTTTCTTTCAGTACCCCAATAGGGCATGCATTTCCATTAGACAGTAATTATTCGACGATAGGAGTTGCTTCGAGATTCCAATGGTCTTCTGATGGAAATGCAGAGACCACAGTAATTCATATTGAGGAACTGTCAATTAGTGGAGGATTCGAATTAGAATATGATTATTCTCCAACATGTCAGAACATTGCAAATTTAGAAATGATGGAAGATGAAGGAGGATTCCTAATGTCATTACCTTGCCAGGACGATATAACACCAAGGTCAGGATTAATCATTCAGACTTCTAGTTCAGATAATGATATATTAAAAGTCGATTCAATATACAGTGCTGAACAAAATTTAAACTTCATAGAATTACAAACTGTTAATGATGCATCGGGTGAAGTGAAAATAACTGTAGAAGTTTTTGATGAACAGTATAGTCAAGAAAATAAATGGGTCGGAATCTTTACCGTTAATATATTACCTATTTTAGATGCACCGGTAATAGAAGATATCCCTTCAATCACCTATATTGATTTAGGTGATACCTTGAATATTCCAATGATTATTTACGATGTTGACTCAAATGATTTAGAAATTACAACCAGTAAATCATGGGCATTAGTTGATGAAAATAATAATCTAATTCTAACTCCTATTGATTCAGGAATTCATACTGTAAATATCGTAGTTAGTGATGGAGATAATACAGTTTCAGAAAATATTACTATTGATGTTTCTGCAAAATCAGATTTATTGGTTGAGTCAATTACTGTGAGGAAAAATGGTGTAGATATTTCAGATGGTAAGCATGGAGATGTTGTTGAAATAATATCCTATATCAGAAACGAAGGCAGGGGAACTGCTAATGGAATTGATGTTAGATGTTATGTGAACGATATTTTAATTGATACAAAAAGAATTGATTTTTTACAACCAGGTTCTCTTGTGAATGTAATTTGTGATACTGCTTTATCTGGGAATAATCAAGATAATGAGATAAGAATATTTGTGGATAGCACATATTCAATAGAAGAATCTAACGAAGACAATAATGAGAAACAAATTTCAATATTCATTAGCTCACCCGAAAATGAGGATGATGAAAAATCAAATATTTTCATTAGTGAAACATTTGTAATTGTTTCATCAATAGTGATTGTTTTGATTGGGTTGGTCTTAATGCAATTAGCTCCTGGGAAAATTAAGAAGCCTTACGAAAAAAGAAAGTAAGATTGCAAAAAGTACCCTTTGGGCCGATAATGTGAAAAATTCGGGTAATAGTTATATCAAGTTGGATGCCGAATATAGAATACTGCGCTCTGCCATATATGGGTAGACCAGTGGTGTGTGTTATTATGATGAAACTTAAACTTCGTTTAGAAACAGATGAATGGATATATGAAGAACATGAAATGATTTAATCATTTAATTCTGCTTAGACCAGTTCTGTGGATAAATACCAGTAGGCATTAATACACTTTTTGCGATAGCAACATGTCCGTTTTTCATTGACATTAATTTATCAAAATCTACCAGTGTCTCTGCCAATGCCACCGCTTCACCTTTCAAACTTTTAATTACAATAATAGAGCCAGACTTAAATTCAGAGGATGATGAAATAATTCCAGGTTTAGCTAATGGAGCACCGTGAGTCATTGCTGCAACAGCACCATCTTTCACAGTAATACTGGGAATCTCTCCTAAGATCGATTCAATTGGTGTTAGAAGTTTAATTAAACCTCTCTCATCATTATGTTCTTTCCATAAAAATATTGCATCTTTTAACTGATGCATGTCACATGCCATAGTTTCATCAAAAATGCTGGTTTGGTCACGATGAAGTTCCAACATTTCGCAGGATGTATTGAGTAATAGCCCAATATCTCTAGTTAATGTTCTAATATAAGTCCCTGCAACACAAGATATTTCTATAGCAGCTATTCTAGCAGATTGGTCATAATCAATTAATTTTAGAGATTTAATTATTCTTGTTCGAACCTGAACTTTAACCGCTGATTCTTTTGGTGGGACATTATATATCTCACCACTGAGATTTTTGAGAATTTCTTCTACATCTGTTAATTCAATATCTTTACCAAAACGAATTACTGAGATATATCGTTTATCTCCCTTGAGAATAATATCTGTTAATCTTGTTGCCCTGCCACATAATATCGTCAGCAAACCTGTAGCCATAGGATCCAAGGTACCGCCATGACCAATCTTTTTGATTCCTAAAATCTCTCGAATCCAAGCGGTCAATTGGTGACTTGTTGGACCTCTGGGTTTCTTTACTAGTAAAATACCTGAATCCAATAATTCATCTAGAGACCTATTTAGAGGAAGACTACCAAATTTAATATTTGTAGTTGATTTATCATCAAAAAAAATCTCGCTCAAAACTTTCACTCCTTAATTTCTGATTGGACTAGTAAAAATACTTCATCAGCCGTTATATCATCTGCGTCTATAATTAGAGTATAAGGACTCATGTCATCTAAATCAATATCATAAAGAATTCGATATCTTTCTTTATCATCAATCTGTCTTTGTTGAGATATAGATAACTGATTTTCAAATGTCCCACCTTCTCGATTTTGTATTCTACGAGCACATTCTTCAGGACTAACATTTACCCAAACTCTAATACAATCTATTTCCATTTGATATGCCCACCAGCCAGAAAGTCTACTTTCAATAATTTCAGAGCCATTAGGATTACTAATTTCATTCTTCAATGTATCATCTAATGATTTATCTACTTCTAGATTACTTTTACAAAGATCGCTAAATTCACCAACTGTCAGTTCTCTATTTTTCGCTTCATTACGAAAAATATCTCCCCCATTTAATGAAGACCAAGAATTTTCAACTGCCAATCTTTCAACCAAAGTTGAAGTCCCACTCCCTGGAGGGCCACTAACGGTAATCTTAACCAATATCTCACCGCCATTCATACCGACATATATCACAACGTAATTTTCCTCTAGTAGTTCTGCTAATCATATCTGAATCACAAGATGGGCAAAGAGTTCCTTTCAATGGAGGTGCAACTTGCTGATTACCACCACCACGTCTTTGAGATTCAGTTGATTGAATGCCAGTTTTTCTTGGACCGGCTCTTTTTCTCTGAGATCTACGTGTTCGAGAATCAGAACTAGATTTTGCTTTGTCATCTTCGAGGAGATAAAGCAAAGGTTCAGGAATCATATCTCCTGCAAGAACAACTGGATGACTTTTGTAACGCAACAACTTCAGATGTCTATCTACTATTCTTCCTAAAGGCGCACTCATCGTGATGTAAGTTGCAATCCATGCAGGGAAAATCCACATTATTCTATTGTCGAATCCCCACATTGGTTGCCAAGGTAAGCTAACATAGTCTACTCTAAAATCTAATACCGTATCTGCCATCCAACTGAAAATACCAATTATAAATATCATTGTAAACATCATGGGTTTCATCATAGCACCTTGCATAGCCATTTGTTCTGGCATCATTTCCATCTGTAATTTCTGCATTTTATCGATTTTAGCTGTGTTCCTAGATAATCTTGCTTCTCGCATTTGCTGACTTATTTGCTTACTTCGATGACTATGGTGAGCTTGTTTCAGAGGGTCCATAAAAAATGAACGTATTACAGTATTAACAATCATAATACTAGAACCAAGGATAAAGACTGTAGGTACGAAATATTGTTCTAAACCAAGAGTGCCAAATAAGAACGGTTCAATTACTGAGCCTGCGCCAGTAGAAAGAGAGTTTCGAATACCAGGGAACATCATCAGTGACATCATCATCAACAGAAGGAAAAGCATGGGCAACATAGCTGAACCCATACCAGCGGGTTGAGCATTTCCATTAGGGCCAGCATCCACCATGACCCCTAGGCTCCATAAGCATTGAATGAATACTTCGGTTAAATGACTTCAATTTAGAATATTGATTACTTGAAAGAATACCCACAAACTTGACAAATTGATGCACCTTTTTCTGATTCTGACATACAAATAGGACAGAGGTTATGTTCTGATATGTTATTCTCATCAACATCATCATTAGAAGCTTCAGGTTGAACAATTAATTCTTCTTCAATTGGTTCATTTCCAGAATTATTTTGTACTTCTTGTATTTCATCTTCTATCTCTTTTATATCTTTAATAGGATTTGAAATAGGAACTGTAATCATTTCTGGCTCCGAGGTCTTGTCTGCCCATTCAGGTACATTAGGTTCTTCGTCTACTTCTTTGCCGAATGTTGCGCCATGGAAATCTTGTGCATCCGATACCTTGTATTCAGATTCAGTATCTCCTTGAATTTCATATAATACTTCAATTCTCTCATTAGTTTCGATTCTACCAATAGCCCATGTAATTTTATTTCCTTCTCTAGAAGATTCTTTGGTAAACGATGAATCTTTTTCACCGCTAACTGAAGATTTGACAGAAGAATTTTCTATTGAAAACGTTCCAGGAACAACATCATGAAGAGCCAAGTCATCAAGAGCAGAGTCAGAAGTGTTATGGAACATTAGTAATATTTCATAACGTCCTGCTCCACCTCCCGGAAAGACCTCTTTACCTGTACTAATTTTTCTTCTGCGATGAACTACTCGAACTACTGGTGGTCTCTCAACGGTTCTAGTCGCTACGGGTCCGAAACGCTCCATACTGAAATCTGATCTTATTGGTGCAGCTAAGAGCTCATTCTTAGGAGATGGATCAGGAGCATGAAGAGGGTATCTAATGATCAAAGTCTTTCCTGGTTTTAGACCGAGCCTAGAAGAGGTCCCTACAGTGATTCTTAATGCATGCCCTGGATTATCAGGAGAAATCAGTTTCTCTTCAATTTGATTTCCATTAATTACTTCAATACGGTATTGATCATCACTCAAATCTAAACCTTCAATTTCTACATTTACTTTCTCTAGAGATGGAGGGAGGAATATTCCAGGTACATCATCAATTATTCTCATAACATTAATTGTAGCAGAACCTGTATTTTCAATTGTAATAGTCGCTTCCAAATCTGAAGAAACATATGATTTTATCCTAGATATATTATATCTCTTTAGAATTTGTGCATCTAAAATTGATAAATTTTGTTCAGAAATAGTTACCGAACCTGACGATTCAACAGAAACTCGGGGTAAGATAGAGTATCTAACTTCTTGAGTGAAACTGGGTTGATCTTCTGACTCAACTCTTTTTTCCATTGATTCCCAACTTCCCTCCGGAGGTATGTCTTGCCTTAAGTCTGAGAGATCTAGTATTGGCGAATCACGACCAACTAATCTTACAGAGGCGCCTGAAAGTGAAACCACGAATGACGATTTATTCTCAAAAATACACTTACAGTGCCATACTCCAGGTCTATCATCTTCTGTAGCATTGACATAAGAAAACTGCCTACCTGAACTAGAAACATCTTCAAATCCAATTCTAGAAACCGTAGATTCAGCATTATAATTTACTTCGGAAGTTCCAGCAGGAATCTTCTCTACAGAATTAATTGATACACTGGGAAGTATTGATAATTTCCTGTTCTCACCTGCAGACATCCTACCTATTTCCCAAATTACTGAATTGTCTTCGATTGAATATTCTGGAGAATTTGGAATTTCAAAATTAGGGGAGAAATTACGCTTTAAAGTAACATCTGTTAGAGAAACATTGGAGATATTTTCTATTTCTATTGTTATAAGAACTTCTTGAGAATTATCAGAAAGTACTAATGAAAGACTTGATTCTTGTTCTCTCTCAGGTTCAGTATCAATTGTTTCTCTAACATCTATCATTCTGGGACCATTTGAACTGTATGGAATAGTTGTTTCTTCGGTAGCTTCCAACTCTCTAACAGTAACAGTCTTGCCACCTAAATCTGTTGCAGAGGTATTAGACAATTCAATCTCAATATCCCATGCTCGATGTTTTTTACTTGGATTCTTTATGATCAATTCACCATCAATAGTTTGTTTAATAGAACTTCCATCTGCATTGACTAGAGATACTTCTTTCTCACTTAGAATTGCATGTAATTTATCTCCAGGAATAGAATCAACCTCTATAGAAGGACGCAAATGGTGAGGCGACACAGAATCAGAAGATTCTAACTCATTATTTTCAGAGTCTATTTCTTTATTAAAATCATCATTTTCTGAAGAATCAAATACTGCTAAATTATCTAAAAGAGATTTTTCATCTGGTTCATTAGATTCTATAACCGTATTTTCGGATGATTCTTGAATTTCTAAACCTGGCGGAGGTTGAATTTCTAAACCTGGCGGAGGTGGAGGCGGAGGTTGAATTTCTAAACCTGGCGGAGGTGGAGGAGGAGGCTGAATTTCTAAACCAGGTGGAGGTGGAGGTGGCTGAATTTCTAAACCAGGTGGAGGTGGAGGTGGAGGTTGAATTTCTAAACCAGGAGGAGGAGGAATAGGTATTTCTGAAAGAATATTATCTATTGAGTTTTGAATATCTTCAAAAGAATCTACTGACTCATTGGATGTAATTTTTTTTTCTTTTAATTCAGGAGGCGGGGGTAAATCGGAACCTTTTGGAGGTTGAGGAGGGGTAGGTAAATCATCGGACATGCCAAATACACCGCGCGAGTTGAACTTAGACGTCCGTTAGATTGGTTTAATCATTGCTCGTCAAAGATATTCAAACATTTACTAAACGAATGGTTGAATAATTAATTGTCCTAGGGTTAAACATGAGTGTTCAAGACGCGACAGCCCCCCCAGTAATCTTTGTTGTAGGTACCGCGGGTGCTGGAAAGAGTTCTTTGGTGACTGCTTTTCAACGTTGGGCAAGATTTCTCGAAGTCGATGCTCTAACTATCAACTTAGATCCTGGTGCTGAGAGAGTACATTATGATCCTGAATTTGACGTTCGCGATTTGATTTCCCTTTCTGATGTAATGTCAGAATATGACTTAGGACCAAATGGAGCACAAATTCTTGCTGCTGACTTAGTGGCTGCACAGGCAGAAGACGTTTTTGACCAAATAGAAGGCATTTCCGGCGATATATTAGTCGTCGACACTCCCGGACAAGTTGAGCTATTCGCATTCAGAGAAGCATCTAGCCATCTAGTGCAGGTAATTGGACAAGGTAGAGCCTGTTTGATATTCCTATTCGATCCCATGTTATCTCAAACCCCTAGTGGATTTGTTTCTCAAATGCTATTATCATCTATAGTTCACTTTAGATTAGGGTTGCCAACAGCAAATTTCCTTTCTAAATCTGATTTATTAGAGCCAGAAATATTAGAAAAAATAATTGAATGGGGGGAAAATCTAGATGTTTTAGAGGCTGCTCTATACGAAGAATCGGCAGCACACAGTCTTGACCAGGCACATACAGGTCAAAGAGCAGAATTTGCTATTGGACAACTAAGAATGATGCAACATGCTTCGATACAACCAGGGCTAGTACCTTTATCAAGTGAAGAAGAAGATGGATTAGCAGATGTCCTAACCTTCGCACAATCTCTCTTTGGAGGGATGGCAGACTCAAGAGACGGTTTCCAGGGGGATATTGAACATGAATTATGAGATCAGAGATTTAATGGCTATTGATGATTTTAAAGAAGATTTACCAGAGATAATTAATTGGGCAATTAATCTGAAAAATGATAATGAAATGTCTGATGGATTCAAGCCCCTAGAAGGTATGACTATTGGATCAATTTATGAAAAACCTTCTACGAGAACAAGAGTTTCATTTGAAGTTGGAGTGAATAAGTTAGGGGGACAGCCTCTAACTTTATTATCAAATGATATTCAGTTAGGAAAAAGTGAATCCGTTTCAGATACTGCTGCAGTGCTTTCTAGATACCTAGATGGTATTACTTACAGATGTTTCAAACATTCCGACGCGAAATTACTTGCAGAAAGTGCATCAGTACCGGTTATCAATGCATTATCTGATATGCACCACCCATGTCAAGCTGCTGCTGATTTAATGACCATAACAGAGAATAAAGATGATTTGAATGGGCATATTTCATGGGTTGGTGATGGAAACAATGTTCTACATGATTTATTATTGGCTGGTGTGATTCTTGGTCATGATGTGAAGTATGCTACACCTTTAGGGATGGAGCCAGATCAAGAGGTTGTTAACAGAGCAATAGAAATTGGTAAAACCACTGGAGCGAAAGTAATCGCAACTAATGATCCAGTTGAGGCTGTTAGTGATGCCGGGGTAATCTACACTGATATTTTTGTTTCAATGGGAGAGGAGCACTTAAAAGATAAATTTGAGTCATTTAGAGGTTTCCAAGTTAATGATGAACTAGTCTCTCACGCAAATGACAGTTACATGTTCATGCACTGTTTACCTGCTCACAGGGGTGAAGAAGTAACAGATTCAGTAATTGACTCCAAAAATAGTATTGTTTTCGATCAAGCTGAGAATAGGATGTGGGCTCAAATGTCGCTTTTGACATACATGTGCAATCCAATAGCTTGGGAAACTTACAGAGATCTATATTAATGAGCTTATTATAAATCCTAGAAGTGTTAGTTGTAGTGATTTTTTAATCATTAATTGTGCATTTCTATCTTCAGAGTAAGCTAGTTTTCTTTTTACTAAGAGTAGAGAAATTAATCCTGGAAGAATCAATGGAAGATGATTTCGCGGGAATATATCGAGCGAAAATGGTGCTAATAAAGTAATTAACGTCAGTAATAAAATAAGCCACGCAAATAATCTTGCTTTTTCGACTCCAATTCTCATTGCAAGTGTATTCCGGCCCTTGTCACCATCCATATCTTCGATATCTTTTACAATTTCTCTAGACAAATTATATGAAAATGCGATAAAGAATATTGAGATTACACGAGGTTGAGTTAGATCGAAGACTCCTGCAGCTCCGAATAATATCACCATACCTACTGACAAACTAATTGCTATATTTCCTGGCAACCCCCTATCTTTAAGCTTCAAACTGTAGTTACTTGAGGACTCATAATTACTAAGTAGGAAAATTGCAATTATCCATATCAATATTGAGGGGGCCCAATTCTCAAATCCATCCTGAATAGTAGATGATATAAATCCTGCATAAACTAGGCTGAATAAAGAAAAACACATTAGCACTGAGGTTACTACTTTAGCACTTTGAAGAGAAATTTTACCGCTAGGAAGAGGTCTATTGGGTTGATTCAATTTGTCTATTTCAATATCTAATATGTCATTTAATGCATTCCAAGAGCACATAAATGCCCAAACTGAAAATCCATGTAATAGAGTAATAGATGCAAAAATCCCTTCTGGGATTTCGCCCAAGGCTAACAATGAACCAAAAATTACGCCAATAAAACCTGTTAAAGAATTTCCAAACCTGAATAATGTGAACCATGAACTAACGTTGGATGACTCACTCATGATTGTGTTAGTAAGTCATCTGACTTGACTTCTTCCCTGCTATCAACTCATACTGTCGCTATTTGGGCACTTAGTGACCAAATACATACAGTATATGTGCTACCTCTAAATTGACCTCTAATATGCCCTATTTTTTCGAATCTATTGTCTTTAGCCAGTATATTACCAACCTGATTCATAGTAGCTCCCCACTTAAATCGACTATTTAGATGATCGAAAATCTCAACAGTGTTGGCAGAATCATTTTCATTTAGGTATGTCTCAACTTCATTCCTCAAACGACTTGTTTTTGACACTTAAGCCACCTCTAAAATTTCTAATTTTGATAAGTTATATCTTGTTATTAGTCCGTTCCATCCCTTATTACTGACTTCTATATTCTTCGATTTCGATGAGATTGGCTGCCATGAATCCGATGAAATATTACCGTCAAAATTAACTAATGTATCATGAACTAACTTTTTATCTCCTGAATTAGTCTTATTTAGACTTGAAAAAGTTACTATTTTACAAGGCTCTGGCCTCTTCCTGTAGATTACTGATTGTTGCTTACCCATACTGATGTTCATGAATCTTGGTTTCAACTTTAGCATATGAATGAAGACAAGAGAGGGCTAACTAAAAGTGAAAGTGATTCTGTTGTATTATACCGCTCAAGCCACTCTTTTCTTAAATGAAAGTAAAGTCGAAGGGTTACAAGGCTCGTGTAGTGTAGTGGTCCATCATGAAGCCCTCTCGAGGCTTCGACCCGGGTTCAAATCCCGGCACGAGCACCAAAAAAAAATACTTTATCGATAATAATAGTCTTAAGCAGTCCTTCGTTGGCGTAGTAAGGTTTGAATGCGTGTAGAGCAAGATGTTAAGCTAACCTTTGAAGATGTACTAATAAGACCTAAGCGCAGTACGCTGGTTTCTAGATCAGATGTCACATTGGAGAGAGAATTTAAATTTAGACATTCTGCCACAACTTGGTCAGGAGTACCAATTGTTGCTGCGAATATGGATACCACCGGATTATTTTCAATATCTAAGATTCTGCAGCAACATAAAATGATTAC
>CEQM01011791.1_pt1 | contig 49322 bp, 59 predicted proteins | sample 531111 | NCBI WGS metagenome assembly CEQM01 (sample SAMEA2621278, study PRJEB7988) | marine metagenome | biome: marine biome (ENVO:00000447); feature: deep chlorophyll maximum layer (ENVO:xxxxxxxx); material: "saline water (ENVO:00002010), including plankton (ENVO:xxxxxxxx)" | depth 120 m
AACTAATTTACTGGTTAATGTAATCACTACTGATCGCACTTTTGAAACTGGCGGCCTTCCACTAGTAGGTATGAAAGTTATCGAGGAAGCTCAGTCAGACTGGGATCAACGGATAACAGACAAGGGCGGTAGGTTTCGGGATAGCGACAGGTATGAACAAGCATCCATGGAACAAAATGATCTTATACATGAAAACGAAAGACAGGCAAATGATTATAAAGATCTTATAGTTAATGGTGATTTTGGGTTTAAGTTTCCTTCGGTTAATATTGTTCGAGGTATGGCAAGAAAGCCCCTGAAGATTCAAAAAAATATTATAAGCTACGGGATTCCTGGGCCGGACTTTGATCTCCCTGTTGAGGTTCGAGGAAAGGCGGTTAGGGGTGATGAGGAAAAATATAGTCGGAAGTATGCAGGGAAAGACTTACTGGAAAAATCTTTAAGAACCCTGGCTCATGTTGATGCTTTAAGAGAAATCTTTACCGATAAGGGATATAACAAACTGCTCAGAAACGCTGAAAACTACACGAAATCAAGAGTAGTGACCTATAAGTTTAATCCGGCATCTTGGGAATTTGTGGGCGATGGGCCTAGCCAGGTTATGCGAGATTTTAGGGAATACCTAGAGCGTACTATTAATCGAAATGACATTAGAGAAGAGCATCAGCAAACTTATTTAGATGCACAGCCCAGAAAACTGCATCCCTCTAAAGAGGGTCAGCAAGGCTCTGGCACAGAATCAAAGGTAAATCTTTACTCATTTTTCAGGCGGCTAAATTACAGCATGATTCCTGAGACAATAGATTATCTCGATAAATCTCTGGACTCTTCCAAATTAAGAGAGGCTGATTATTGGATAGGTATTTTTGATAATTATGCCTCTACAGTTTTGCATAGTTTAGCTAATTTCCATTCTGCTAAATTGCTTATATTCAATAAGCCTAAAGCCATGAATAAGCGTTTGACAGAAAAAGAACGTGGATATATAGCTCCTATCAGTCAGTCACTCGCAGATCAGTTCGAGACTTCGTTAAGGCTTAAAGGGGTTAGTATTTCTTATGACCGCGAAGAAGAACTCTCTCCAGAGATGCCTTTTGGTAATGATGCTTACTTAAAACTGGCGGCAAAGAAAACTCTGATTGAAGCGATAGAAGGTGGCTTTGAGTACGTTGGTCACGCTAACGGCACTCGACAAGCCCAAAAAACATCTAGCAGCAGAGTTAATCGAAGAATGAATTTTCAATACAATAAAAAATTCCCTTCAATCTTTGAGAAGCTGACTGGGCAAAAACCCATACTGGTAGACCCTAAAACAAACCAAAGATATACCTCTCCTAATCCAGATAATTTATTTGTCCAAGAGGACGGAACACCTGTCGATGCAACTACTCGCGCCAATAAGGAAAAGGAGTTAGCAGAAATAGAAGGGTCGATAATTTTAAAAATGCAATCGAATTATGCTGAAGCTAACACAAACTTAGATGACAATGCTTTGCTAGATAAAAATTTATTAGTTGTTTATCGCATTACTCCTGAGCTAAAAGAAAAAATAGCTTATGAAGGGTTGCCAATGTTTAGCCGCACTGGTGAAGAGACTGGTAGATTGCACCTCAAGAGAAGCTCTTCAGAGACAATCAGCGATTTACTCACTCGTAGATTTCAAGATAAATTCCTGCCTGTTAAAAGATTACAGCAGAGTATTGAAGAACAAACGCAAGATAAAATACATGAGGATGCCGATCCTTATCTAGCTGAAGAGTTATTCTACGGCAAGACAGAGGAGGATCTCCGACAGATAGACCTAACGCTAGTCCAGCCTTTAATGGATGATCTGAAAGAATCTGGGCTTTCGGTTAAGGAGCTGGATGATTATCTCATGGCGAAACACGCGCCAGAGCGAAACAGGTATATCGCTAGCATAAATGATTCATTCCCCGATGGAGGTTCTGGTTTAAGCACTTCGGATGCGGAAGCGTATCTAGCTAAGGTTGCCAAGAATCCGGAGAAGTTTGCTGCCCTCGAGCGTAATGCCAAGCGAATACGCGAAATGGTTGATTACACTCGGGATCTCATGGTTGAAGGGGGTATGGTTTCAGAGATGGAAGCAGCCAGTTGGCAGGATAACTATGATAACTACGTCCCGCTAAAAGGTTTTGCTGAAGATGAGAATACTGAGTCAGGATCTCGAGTACCTACTGGCAAAGGTTATGCGATAGGGGGCAAGGAAAATATTAGAGCCCTGGGCAGACATTCCAGAGCGGCCAGTCCTACAGTGCAAGTAATTGCTGATATGACTGCGAAAAATATACGCTTCAGGAAGAACGAGGTTGGTCAATCATTCTTAAGCTTGGCGGAGCAGTATCCAGATCCTAACTTCTGGCAGATATTCACAGAAGAAAATCCAGACAAAAAATCTACTTTTAACAGCAGATCCAATTCAGTTGAGATCATGCCAGTCAGAATGGCTGGTAATGATAATTACTTCCCAGTAAAGCGAGAAGGCACTCAATATTACATTAAGATTGAAGATCAAAGATTATTAGATGCTTTGCATAAGGTAGGCCCACAAACTCAGAACACCCTTACTCAGATAGCTAATGCAGCAACTCGCTGGCTATCCTTTGTTAATACGGCAGGAAGCCCACAATTCCTAGTAACAAACTTCTTTAGAGATGTACCGAGTGCGACTCTAAATATTCAATCGGAGCAAACAAAAACCGGAGGAAGGATAGAAGGGGAAGCTCTGGGAAAAAATGCTGTTGCTAATGTATTCAAAGCAATTGCGGCTATTGGCGGCTATGAGCTAAAAGATCGAATACACGCAAAACCTGATAATGAATACCAAGCATACTATGATGAGATGCTACAAGTCGGAGGCAAGACAGGATTCTTTGATAGTCCCGACCTTGACAAGCTGGCAGCTGATATTAATGCAAGAGCCAGTGATGCTACGACCACTCAGAAAATGCTCGAAGTTGGTGGAAAAGTTGTTGAGTTTGTAACCGATATTAATACGGCGGTAGAAAACGGAATAAGATTAAGCACTTACGTTGAGGCAAGAAAGGCTGGAGTAAGCGCCAAAAGATCGGCATCTTTAGTCAAAAATTTGACGGTAAACTTTAATCGTAAAGGCGAGTACGGCCAGTTCATCAATAGTTTTTATATGTTTTTCAACGCTGCGGTGCAAGGCCTTGCTCAATTTGGGGCAACATTATCACCGATTGCAGCAAGCTCAGAAGGAGAGCTGCGGCTGAAGCGCAATCAAAAGGGCAAGGTAGATATTAACTTAGCTCAAAAGATTGCCGGAGGAATGATAATCGCCTCGTATGGTTTAGCTGCTTTCAATAGGAGTCTAGGCGGTGATGATGACGATGGTGTAGCTTACTTCGATAAGATCCCTCACTCAATCAGAGAAAGGAATCTGATTGTTATGAATCCTTATTATCAGGAAGGCTCTGGTAATCACCAGTATGTAAAGGTTCCTTTACCTTATGGGTTTAACTTTTTCTGGAATCTTGGGGATTCTCTCGAGGCTATGGTTAATGGATCCGAGCGTAGAAAGAAAGATCTATTCGGAGGAATCATTGGGTCATTTATGACGGCCTTTAGCCCACTGAGTATGCATGCAGTTAAAGAAGATGCTGGAATAGTAGAGGCTGGGTTACTAACAGCAAGCCCCAGTATCATTGTTCCCGCTGCGGAGATTGCTTTTAATACCAATTTCTTCGGAAGCGATATATACAGGGAGAACTTCCCAGCTGGAGCGCAAAGAACAGATGCTCACAATTATTACAATAGCACCAAAACTCCTTACAAAATGATTGCTCAATTTATGAATGATGCCGTTGGCGGTGGATCGGAATACCGAGAAGGGGATATTGGTTTTATGTTTAATACTACAACTGGTATTAGCACAGATTTTAGTCCAGATGCTTTGGAACACGTTTTTGAGTATGCCCTGGGTGGAATCTATCGAGACGCATCCCAAACATTTGATTTAGCTGAAAGAATTACTACTGACAAAAAGGTAGATTATACCAGAATTCCTTTCGCCTCTAGGGTAGTTGGTCGAGACAATACTGATTACGCTGATATTGATGAGTATTATCGAATACGGCAACTCGTTATAAACGCGAAAAAGGATTATGACGAAGCTGAAGGACAAAGCGCGAGAGACTCTGCCAAGCGGAAACATCAGGAATTACACAAGTTGTTGCCTAAAGTTAGAAAGGTAGACAGAAAACTTAGTGACTTGCGAGATGATCGAGATGATGCTCAGGATGATACAGATCTTACTCCAAGCGCGAGAGAAGCTAAGATAGAAGAAATCAGAATCGAAATGGATAAAGAGGTAGATGAGTTCTACCTCGACTATCAGGAACGATTGGAAAAATTCCAGAACAACTCACGCAGGGGGCGGTAATGCGCTATGGATCCGCTCACTATAATGGCTGGAGCTACAGCGGCCTATAATACAGTTAAAAAAGCAGTCAGCGTAGGCAAGGAATTTCAAGACGTTACCGCTTCTGTTGGCAACTGGTATACAAAAATTGCCAGCGCAAAAGAAGCTCAGAAAAAAGCAGCCAATCCTCCGTTTTGGAAAAAGATTGTCTACAAACGCTCTGTAGAAAAAGAAGCCCTAGACGCAATAATCATTAAGAAACAAATTGAGGAGCAAGAGAAAGGTCTGCGAGAGCTGATTATGTGGTCTTACGGAAAGGAAACTCTTAGCGAGATGTTTCAGTTACGCAAAGATATAGCCAAAGGAAGGGCGGCTGCCGAGTCTGAAAGACAAAAAAAGATCGCCTTGGTTAAAGAGGTCGTGCTAATTAGTGTTTTGTTAGCATTCGCTGGCTGGGTTTTCTGGGAGTCAGTAAGTTTAATATTGGCAGAAGAATGAATAAGAGCAGTAAGGCTGTAACAGTCAAGCCTAGACCCGCTAGGCCAGTACAAAAGACTTCAAAAATTCCAGTCTTGGTTCGATGGCTAGATATCGTATCTTGGTCTGGTTGGAACGAAGATCTCATTAATGAAGGGAAGGATGAGCCAGCAGAGTTCTTTACGCTGGGATATGTAATAAACGAAACGGATAGAAAGCTAACCATCTCTGATACTGAAAATGCTGTAGGAAATGTCACAACATTCCCAAAAGGCTGTATTATTGAAGTAATAAACTTAGAACCCAAAGAGGATCAACATGAACCCATTAAAAAAGGTCGGAAAAGCGTTCAAGGCAAAGGTACTAGATCAAAGCGAAGCTGAAGCTGGAATCTTTGTAATCGGTATAGTGATTGTGGTTATCGGTCTGATATATGTATTGATCGGATAATGATCGGTAGCGCAGCTGGGCCAATATCTGCGGTTCCTTTAACTACAACACACACAGATATTCAGCAAAAAGTTATATCATCCCCAGACACCTCGAGGGATCGAGTGGTTCAGGAGGTGACAGTGGTAGACGTATACGACTGGAGAGGAGTTAAATCCTCTGTTGCCCGAACGTACACAGTGGACTATCTGGTATAGCTACAGAATCAACGCGCCAATTAGCAGTATTACAAACAGCGTAATAGCATAGACGTTTGACCTGTTAGTTAATATTGAGCGTTTATCGAGCCATTCCTTTGTTTCTATTAAGGATTTTCTGAGCTTTTCTAGTGATACTGTTAGCCACGTTAGCATGGTAATTACCTCATGAAATATTTAACTTTTGTTATTTTGATGCTTGCCTCATGTTCTTCATCTAACGGCTTTACTTACAAGCTGGAATATTATGATGACTTTAATACTATGAGCCAGGATATATTCGTTAGAAATGTAAGGGATTGCCGCAAGCAGAGTTTATGCAAGGCCGAAGATCTTTTCGACCATTTCTACTGGCAACATAAAAGAATCTAATCACTTGTACCATCGAGTATCTCTATCAGTATTGATGTGCTGGCAATGAGCCTTGATTTCTGGGGTGTCTGGTTGCTGATTTAATCTCTCTGCAAAAAACAAACATCGGTTTATATCCCTAAAACATAAAGCTTGATCGCAGCTTTGCGCTACTTCTTGCCCCTCGATCACAACCATTAGTATAAAAAGCACCATATCTCTCTCCTATGTTTCATGTGAAACATCTAGGCGGCTTTGTTCAAGTTTTTTTACTTTTGCCTCGGCTTCTTTTACATAAAATCCACACTTCCCTAGATCTAATGATCCGCCTTTTTCAGTAAATCTTGATAAGTATTTGAAAGCGCAAGCTATATCGTGGGCTAGCATACCCTGTAAAGGCTCGACTATTGCCTCTTGGATATCTCTGGTTTCTATTTGAGATCCGCAAGACTTACACTTAGCCAGCATATAGTGAGGCGGGGAGTTGACCATATCAACCCCCTTGTCCTCGAGAACATAATACGCATCGTCTTTATCAGAATGGAATGTCATCTTCGGCAACCTCTATAGATTTGGCTGGCGCTTCCGCAGTTTTTGATCCGCCAGTGTTGCCGCCCAACATATCCATATCATCTACCATAATCTCCGTTATGTATTTTTTCTCGCCATTACTTTCATAAGAGCGGGTTTTATTCTTTCCTACGATTGATAATAACTGGCCTTTCTTGACATAATTTTCTACCACTCCAGCCAAGCCACGCTTAAACACTAGGTTGTGCCAGTCGGTATGTTCTTTTTTCTCGCCAGTCTTTTGATCTGTCCATCGTTCTGAAGTAGCAAGATTAATTTTCGCAATCTTGTCCCCATTATCAAACTCTTTTACCTCTGGATCGCCTCCAGCCCTACCTACAAGTAGTGTTTTATTCATCTTTTTCTCCTTCGTAGTGCAAATGATTGTGTTTTTTCGCTTCTGTATCCTTCGAGATCTATTCCGTTTAGCTTGTCCTTCACAACTTTAGAATAACTAATAGATCCCCCTATAGTGGTCGGGGAGAGAGTCCAATTAACCCCAACTACTTTAGAGCCCCCTATCACTTTCCCTGTATCTTTATCAATCTTTCCCCCTGAAAACTGTATAGCCTTTGACTTAGCTTCGTTCCTTAATGATTGATAATACTCAATCTTTTTATCGCATTCATCAAGCTCCTTCTCTATAGCCAGCCATTCTTCTGACTGTGCTACTGGTGTATGCAGCTCTAAATCAGCAGCAAACTGCTTCCATCCATCCAGTAAAACCCTTTGCGAAAAAGGTTCATGGGAGTAGTGGAATGTTTTCATATTCTCCTCAGTTCCATCAGAGCATACGAACCAGCACTCCTTGGACCCCGAGACTAGCATCTGATGTTCGATTTGCCAGATGATGTATTCCGGTAAAGATCCCGCATCAATAGAGGCAAACAGCTCTTTATTCTGCTGCTTATGCTCGAATGTAATAGAGAGATCCTCGGATAGCCCATCAAAGCTTGCTCCTATTCTGCCCTCAAAAAGCTGGGCATCTTCCTTGGTTGGAAAATTAAAATCTTCTGCGATCCCTACTTTAGCTTCAAAAGTAATATCCCTCTTTAGGGCGGAGCTGGCTTGCTTCTCAGCTATTGGCCTCATGCTGGCCTCGGTTCTGTGGCCTCTGTCGAACACCATCTGAGTGCCTTTATCTACTGGCTTAACCTCGCCAGTCGCATAAAAGTCTAGCAGCTCAATGCGGCTCATATACTTAGAGGCCCCCATCATAGCGGGGGCATTAGAAGCGGTGAATACTTTAGTACGCCACTGGAGCCATTCTGGAGACCCCTGCGGGAGATTAATCAATTTCATTGAGTACCTCCTGCTTATAAATATTTTCGGCTTTTATGAGGCTCTGAAGCTGTTTGTCGGTAGGAGCGAACTTCTGGTCGCGCATATAATCATTTGCGTCCTTCAATGATCCTTTGCCATTTTCTAGCTTTTGCATCAATGATTTCATTTTATCGTCTGGTAAAGGTTTGTTTTGATTGCTCGGGATAGTAGGGTTGGCAGCTACAGTTTTCTCTGGAGTGTCCTGGGTAGCTGGCTCTTTCTTCTTTTCGATAGGCTTTGCTTCTGTATCCTCAAGCTCATCGTCTGAGTAGATATACCCATGCAGCCCGATCAATTTTAGTATCACTCGATCTTTTGCTCGTTTTTCCGCCATTGCTAACGGAAATTTATTTTTAGAGTTCTTGGATGAAGCCTCTCCGTATGACCATTCACTTTTTTTCTTAAGAGTACCCTTAACCCATACTGCCGCATAGCCAGTGCTACCCGCTTCGAGGTCTACCGAAATTAACTGGGGATCGTCAAAGGTTACGCCTTGACTGGCTGCAACTCGCTCCAATGCCTTATGATATATACATAGAGTGCCATGACAATCCCACAATGCAGTTTCGGGCTTCTCTCCTATTTCTTTAAGTTTGTCACCTACAATTTCTGGGAAGTTTAGTTTTTTAGCCATCGTTATCTCTCCCTTCTGCTTGGGCTTCAATAGTATAAGAAGCTGAATATCCTTTCTGGTAAAATTCCCCATAACCGCCATTACATTTATTGCCCTCGAGACAATCGCTGAATCCTTCTATCCATTCAGCAACGGCGTATGTGAGTGAATCGTTTTGAGATGGGGCTATACTGCAAGCATCAAAGCAAGCTGATACAGCAGTCTCCCCGAAGAAGTGTAATCTAGCGCATAACTCTCCGAATTCTCGGGCGTTATTATACTCCTCGCACATTGGAGCGCGTTGGTTATCGTACATATATCCTCCTTTGGCGGCACATAATATGAGCGGCCTTTTTGCATTGTAGTTTAATTATTTCGGCATCACCAGCATATTTTTTAATGGTATTAAACAATAGATATACATTTATACTTCTAAAGGTTTTTGCTGTTTTGCCGTATGAATATTATTGAGGATGAGTATTGCGGAATAATATCCGTTAAATTATTCTTGTCCGTTCGAGGAGGAAAACACAATGCAAAATATTCTGTCGCGCCTAGAAAAAGTAAAAAATACTGGCCAAGACAGACGAGGGAGGAATACTTGGAAGGCTTGCTGTCCTGCCCATAAGGACGGAGATCCCAGTCTGTTAATAACCGAAGATAACGAAAGAGCATTATTCTACTGCCGCTCTGGATGCCAACAACAAGAGATATTAAACGCCCTGGGTAGTTTAGGACTAAAGGGTTCTGATCTTAATTGGCGTACTGATTTTAAACCTGAAGCTAAACCAGCTTATGATGATTTCCATCGAATGTTTATTGCAATCGTTGAGGCGGATATTTCTCGAGGCAACAAATTGAATGATAGAGATCGGGCGATCTATAAAGATTGCTTGCAGCGGAGGGCTCAGGTATGAGCTTCTCCGCATCCTCTCTAGCATGGAGGCTCAATTTAAAACCATCGAGTGCTAAGTTTGTATTGTTGTGTCTAGCTAATCGTTCATGCAATAAAGGTAATAGCTGGCCATCGGTAAATACGATAGCAAAAGATACTGGCTTAGATCGCAAAACGATTATGAGCGCAGTCGCCATTCTTGAGACTGACAATCTGCTAGAGGTAGATAGATCTAGCGGATCCTCTAATAAATACCAAATCAATCTTAGTCAGTTGAGTATTTTGGTTAAGCATACCAGTCCCGATATTAACACCAGTACCAGTCCCGATAATGGGATAGGTGATATGGATAACCAGTACCAAAAACGGGACTTGACCAGTACCAAAAACGGTACAGACCAGTCCCAAAAACGGGACACTAATCTATCAATAACCAATAAAGAATCATATATAGATAAAAAACCCAATAGAAAAGTTGGCTTGCCAAGTGATTTTATTTGCACTGAAGAATTTAGAAATTGGTGTACAGCTAATGGTCATTCTAGTCCGGACAAACATTTCGACAACTTTGTACTACAAGCCGAGGCAAGGGGTTACAAATATGTGAATTGGATGTCTGCACTGAAGAGGGCCACTAAAGATAATTGGGCAAAAGTAGAAAAACAAAATACCCATCAAAGGGCAGGAGCATATGTGCCATGAATGATTTTGAACCAATAGGAGTGCCAGACTTTAGAAATATTAATATTCAAGAAGAGCTGGCAGCAAGTGAGCTTGATCGACTGGTCAGCCCAGTTGAGCTAGTCGATAGGCTGGAGGCTAGGCGTAACAGTATGCTAGAGGGTATTGAATTACCTTTCGCGCAGCTAAAAGATACAGATTTCAGGCTCCATCGAGGGACATTAAACTTAATTGGCGGATATACAGGACATTTTAAATCCACAATAGCCAGTCAAATAGGTCTAAGGGCCTTGCGTAAAGGCCATAATGTTGGAATAGCTAGTCTCGAACTGTTTGCAGAGGATGTGCTGGAGCATTATGTTGAGATTGGTTATACCAAACAAGAGCCGCCTATGGATTATGTCAAAACCTTTAGTGAGTGGGCAAAAGGTAAGCTACATATCTATGATCGGATGGATAGCATCGAGCCAGAAGAAGCGATCCAGATGGTGATTGCCTTTGCAAAGCACTGTGATTGTGAGCTGATTGTCCTCGATGCCTTAATGATGATAAACGATGTATGCGGAGATAGTGCAGTCGAGAGATCTTTCACGCAAACATTAGCAGCTGTTGCTAAGAAATTCGAGATAGCTATAGTGCTGGTGCATCACGTTCGGAAGCCGAGTGGGTTTGAAGGTGAAGAGAAGATCCCAGGGAAGTACGATTTTATTGGCAGCTCTCATTTGGCCAACATAGCAGCAAGCCTAATGATAGTTTGGCATGATAAAGTCCAAAATGAATTGCGGACACAAGACGAATTGCGTAGGAAAAAGTCTGAAACATTCCAGCCAAATCCCGATTACAATCCAGCTAAAGCAGATATGATATTCAAGGTTGCTAAGTCTAGGTATGGTCGATATGAGGGGAGTATTGCTCTATGGCGGCATGATAAATGTCGTGGATTTACAAGTGATGAAGGCAGGGCTCTGACTCAGTTTAATGTTTTGCAGATGGGCGGAAACTTACAGGAGGTGATATGACTACTTCTTTTTGTCTCCAGAAATCAGAACAAGTTGATAATTTTGCTGAAAAAATAGGTGAACTGGTAGAGAAGCATGGCTTAGTTACAGTGGATTATAAGGTGGGCAGGACTAGATCCAGCTTCCAACAAGCGGCCCTCGAGGTATGGTGTCGTAACATTGCTAACCTTTTTAATGAGTCTGGCGTTACCAGAGAGATCCGTTCTCCGATATTTAAAAAGGGCGGCATGGAAGTTGACTGGACAAGGGATGCAGTTAAGAATGAGATCTGGCGGCCTGTTCAGCTTGCGCTTACTGGCCATCAATCCACTACCAAACCGACAGCTATAGATTATAAGCAGATATCCGATACAATATTTAGAGCTTTTGCTGAGAAGGGTATGCAATTACCAGCTTGGCCAGTGAGGAATCATGGCAGGGATTAAGAGAACACCAGCGGATAAGGCTTTTAGTCTGTGTGTTAGAGAAAGGTCTGACTGGACTTGTGAGCGTTGCGGCACAAAGTATGCACCTAACAGTCGGGGCCTTGAGTGTAGTCACTACCATACTAGAGGTAAATGGGGTGTAAGATTTCACCCATTGAATGCTGAAGCCTTGTGTACTGGCTGCCATTTCCTAGAGGGTGGATTGAAAAGAGCTGATGGTAATCTCACTCAGTTTGAATTAGATCTGTTGACTGACTTGGTTAATGATACTGGGCTAGGCAAAGAAATGCGGCAAACAAAAGGCAAAGGAGAGGTTGCCAAACATTTTCGAGATCAGCTGGATCTCATGAGACAGCTCAGAGAATGTGGTGCTACTGGTAGACTGGACTTCGAGGCTTTCACATGAAAGCAAAAACCTGGGACTACTTGAAAAAAGAGTTAGCCGAATTCGCAAAAGATAACGAAGAAAATTTTAACCGAGAAAAAATAGTAAGTTACATAAACCCCCCGAAAAAATCATCTGGCAGTTTTGCCAGAATGACTAGCAGCCAGCCCCATGATCCGCGAAAATTCTTAGTTGCCAGAAAATCGACCATGGAAAAGTCGATGGAAATATTGGCGGAGCAAATAAAAAAAGGGGGCGGAGCGGAACGGCGAATGTCATCGTGGAGACTGCAAAAGATTCAAGCTATTTACGTCAAGCATTATGGTGATAAGAATGGAAAAAAATCTAGCTAAACATTTGCTGCAGAAGTATGCCAGCTATCAGAAAAAAGAATTGCGTAGGATAGATTACCCAGCTCAGTCGCCCATGTTTAAAGACTACATTAGTGGATACCGCACAGAAACAACAGAAACCAAAGCGGATCTGAATGCTGAAAAAGTTGGGCTGGCTTTGGCGATTATGAAACCTGGGTTGTCTGGCGTTTTAAAGAAGGTTTATTTGGATTCGGGGAGAGTGCCACGCAAGGTACATGATATAGCCTTGCATGGCTTTATGGCGATCTGGGTATCACTTGAAGATGCGGAACAAAACCCTACACTCATCTGAGCAGTATTTGATACGTTTATCTTCGGTACAAATTTCCACCCCGCATCTCTTACAATTTACATTCACTGGCGGCTTAGGCCTCCTCATATAAGCAGCCGATTGTTTACACTTATTGCAGCAGTATTTTGCTTGTGCTACCGAGTCGAAAGGTTTTTCACATACTTCGCAAATTAAAGTACGTTTTTTTCTGAGCCTTGAAAGCTCACGGCCAGCGTTAAATACTTCCATATCAACCCCCCTTAATAACTGACTGGGATATCTGACAGCCCAGCCTCTTCGCATCTGCTTCTCTCCCTTTCAATTAGATGCTGCTCCGCTGCGTCCCAGTCGAATTCGTCTATTTTGTGTCCTTGATAGCTCCCGATGCAATCTATGTCATAGCAAACTCCGCTATCTTCGATTGACTTGGCAACTGAGCTGCCATGCCAGTCGATCTCCTCGGCCTCTACCTCAATGCATATTCTTATCTTCATCGCCTTCTCTCCTCCAGTGTATCTGAACCTCTGTGTTGTCAATCTCGAGGGCCCCTGCGATTAGCTGGTCAGCGACCTCTTTATCTAGGGCTCTTAGTAACGCAGCTCCAATGCGTACCAGTGTTGCTGCGGCAAAATGAGATTCATAATTAGTTTTATTAACTAAATCTATGACCTGATCCTGAAACTTGGTGTGTGCGATGTACTGCTCCTCATATCGAGATTCGTCAAGGTCAGCCAGTTCTTTCAGGGTAAGATCTTCAAATTTTTTAGCCTTAATTTTTTTCGTCATACTGATCCCCTTTCCTCTTTCGAGGTGTTCCAACACTGGTGGGGACCGTAAACTTGAACGGCTCATAGTTTGGCGGTCTTTGGATAATCTTTGGGACTTCGCTATCTGGAACTTCCTGAGTCTCTCCAGCAGCATTTTGAATCCTTAAAACGAATTTACCTTTAACCTCACGCCACGCTATCGCGCACCGCTCATCCTTTCCGATAGGTATATCCGTTGCTAGACTGCGAATGGTGATAGATTCTTCCAGCTCTTGGAGCAGCTCATCCCGCTGTCTCATTTTCTCCTTGATTACTTTTAGTTTTTGTCTTTGATTTTCGTTCATGTTCACTCCTATAGTATTTTTGGTTTGGTTAAAATTGAAGGTAATAAGCTCTGATGGATAGTTGTAACATCACCTCTAGCAGTTGTGATCTTGAGTTGATAATCCCATTGCTCTCCGATCCATGCGGCCTCTATCGGTTGCGATCCGTCAAAAATGTGAGGGCAGATATCTTTTAACTGGTGAACGGCATCCATCTTCCTAAGTAAATCATTGATATGATCCCCCAGTCCTTTCAGCAAATTAAGTTCTTCCTCAATTTTTACTGATGCCTCTTGGCATTCAGTCGAGAGTTCATCTTTATTCATCGTTCTCTCCTTTGCTTGAAGTATTCATCTTGCAGTTTATTGTAAGCATTGTACGCAGCTCTCCTTTTACCGCGCTCTGGAAAGCTGTTTTCTACCATGTCCCAATGATCCATAGTTTGACTAGCAGCACTCATCAAGCAAAATGCCTGTTGCTCAGTAAACGTGATTGTAATTTTGCTCATATCTCATCCTCCACTGTCAGTTTGGCGTTAAGTTGGTGCTGGATCGCTGCGATCCCTTTCCTCAGCCAATCCAGCTGGAGTTGGAATATCTCTGTTTCCCAATCTTCATTGTCGTGCAGTCTAGTTAAGTGAGCTATTCGATTCTCCGCCACGTTGGCAAGCTCTCTTAGTTCATTTATGGCTTTATTGCGCTCTTTTATTGTCATGCTCTACCCTCCTCTTGGTAGTGTGTAGGTGTAATCTCTGGTAATCGTGTAGCGAATTGTTTTTTGGACAGCTGTTCTCTCGTCCTGAAAAATCCATCATGCTTTGGATATGCCCTCATGAATCGTCTGGCATAAAAGGCTCGATAGTTATTATTCAATTTGAAGGTGTGAATACCATCGCCGCCAGCGTCCATCTCCCATCTGATCCGTTCAAATATTGCGTTGACCGAATAGTGCGCATAGCCTTTGCCGATCATTTGAAATGTGAACTCACAAAATAGATCCCATACTTCGGGGTGCTTGGAATGATATTCGGTTACTTGCTGGCGGATCTCGTCCTCTCGAGTCAAGGCCCTGGGTATGAAACTACCTGAAACCCTTGGTTTATCTGCCACTGGGGTATTGGTATAATTATTATTCATCGCAATATTATCCTCCAAATAAAAAATTATTTCGGCAAATCTAGCCTTCGATGTAAAAAAGAATTGATAGATACTGCTATATACACGACATAACAGTATCGACTATTCCTCTTAACTAAGTTTTAACGTGCTGTCCTCTTGCTCAATAGCTTTACTCAATCTTCTGATCTCTACTCTGAGTACGCTAATTATTATTGGCGAGAAGGGCGGATCTCCCATACATATTTCTGGGTTGTTGTAGTTATGGACTTCCTTTAAATCCGATCTCATAAGCTCTAACACATTTCTGAGGTGATCTATGCTATCCATGATTGAATACCTCCCCTGTCTCTCTCTCGCAATCTTTTCTGAAACCCAACTCGATAACAGCTTCCTCGAGCCTGTAAAGCTGATTTGATCGCTTGGCTATTACTGCTATTACTTCCTCCTTAGAATGATCCCAGCGGCTCTCTGAGGCTCCGTAAGCTATCTTATATATCTGGTCAATAAACCCTTGATCCGATAGTTCAGCTGCTAACAGCTTGTTGATTCTATCCATCACATAATGCATATGACCGCCTACCATCCAATGCTCGATCTCTTGGATCTCAAGGCCATCTTCACCTAGATAGCTTTTACCATTCTTCCAGTTGTAGATAGTCGCTACCATTCCATCCTCGAACTCAATCACCCACTCACAATCAACCTTCTCTCCGAATTCATAGGATTGCTCTGTAGGCTGTCCGAATACGGATACCAGCTTATTGAATGTTGCCCTGATCTCACCCTTCTTGCTGGAAAGGTGAATCAAGTCTGCGTCATACGGTGGTCTGTGTGTCTTGTGCATATTGTTATCCTCTTGGTTAAATTTACTTAAAAATATCTTTTAGAGCTGATGCCATCTTTGATCTGATATCTGAATACTCAGACTCAAGGGTGTCGATCTCCTTTTGGACTTCATCGAGATCTACTGGGTCTGAGGCCCTAGCAGCCTCCATCTCAGCAAACTGATCCATCATTTCTCGGTTCTCTCTATCTCTCCTACCATCTGCTACGCCTTGGTTATAGACAGATTCAATAATCTTCTTGAGGCGTTCTGTCGTGTATACAATTTCCATCTCATTCTCCTCTTGGTTTCAGTTTTACAATTACTTCATCAATCTCGTCTGTGGTGTGCTTGTTGGGGTCAAAGAATTTCTCATACTCGGGCTCGAGATCTTCGTCTGGGATAGAGACCAAATAGTTGAAAAATGGTGATTCCTCTCCAAAGATCTCCGAGATCCCACAGCAGAGCATCGCCGCCCATTCTCCAAATTTCTCCTTCGAGTCTGAATCAAAAAAACCTGATCCCATGCCATTGCGGGTGTACCAAAATAGTGAAGCGACCTCTCGAGTGAATTCTGGGTCGTGCCAGTGGTTAGTCGATCCATCCAGCCAGATACGCGCTGGGGCTGCGGATATGAAGCCGAGACAGTCGCAAATAGCCTTCCTTATAAAGTCAGGAGCTATAAATCCGTCAAGGCCGCTGTCAAGATCATAGCCAGCTCTCTCCGCGATCCCTCGCCAGTCCTCCGTAAATGATATGGCGTTTATATACCCAGCTATAAATATCTTCTCGTCATCTTTCAGCGGGAATGATTCGATAGTTTCGTGCTTGAGAATTAGATCCTCAGCTATAGTTTTATATTGCATTGTGAGGGCCTCTAGTTCGTCAGGTATGCGTAATCGTTTATTTGAATATACTTCCACCATCCATACATAATTCCAGCGTTAGGCATCTCATAGGAGAGCCTCAGCCGCTTGGGTGTGCGCTTCTCTATCCAGCACCAGCGATCCGCTTGATTAATCTCCATTCCAAAATTGTCGTGGGAGACTAAAACCCTGCGACCGAAAAAGAAAATCGTGATAATTCTTTCGGCCTCTGCAACTGATAGGTTGCTGATGACATAATCTTGAAAGCTCTTGCGACTGGCTAGAGAATCCGAGAATCTGAGATTGACTGTCCCTAGATTTTTATCCCTTTCGTAATCAGCTCTTATGGCGACAGTCCTTCCGTTGACTTCGATATGATCTAAAATCCCACTGGTGCTAACAGCTTGTAATGTGTCTAATATCATTAGCTATCTCCCAAATATTTAGCGGTTATCGTTATACCTGTCGCATCTATCTTCCAGACAAAATTGTAGAATTTCTCGTCCATCCAATCTGCTCCAAATAACTCTGTCATGGATTTATTAACGAGATCTATTGTTGCTCCTCGAGCGGTGTCAGATACTTTTTTAGCTCCTTTCTCATTCCAGTCGATACGGACGCTAGGGGCTTTGCTAAATATATCCATATAGGTTATGTCATATCGTCTGTTGGCTGTTTGGTGTGGACAGTTCTTAGTCTGTCGCCACGCTCGGATATTACCTCGGTTCATTGTCGCCTTGTTCTCCACAATAAGCGGGTTGTTTAACTTTTCCTCGATTTCGTCATAACTGGTACAAAAATTGTTATCTTCATAGCCAGTCCCTTCGAGCCAATAACCCCATCCTGAATCATCTCTTACTGGGGTAATTTCAATGTTTAATTTTGCTGCTTTTTCTCTTAATTCATTTAATCTCATGGTTCACTCCTTAGTTAATTTGATTAGGTTGGATACATATCAGTTATGCAATGAAGGGTAATTCCCGCTAGAGCGATTAAAGCCAGCGGAGTCCAAAGGTATCCTGACATCCCATAGAACAGTGCTGCGAAACAAAATAAAAAACCAAAAAGTGCCAGCAGTATGCTTGCAATAAATTTGGCGGTTTCTTTAAATATACTCATTCATCTATCCTCATTCGGTTAGTTTGATTAGCAGAGCTAAAAGCGATTTCTCTCTGCTGTCTCTGTAATAGAACTCAGCGGTGGATCTACTGGGTTCTGGGGCTCTTTTCATTCTAGCCAGCTCATCTATTGTCAATCTGTATAGAATTGCTGAGTCGGCTGCTGAGAGCGTTATATCTAGTGGTTTACTCATCTTTCAGTTTTTCCTCCCATTCATCTACTGAAACCTTTTTCCCGTCAATCTTTGCTGACGTAAATAATCTGCCACCGGATTTCCAAGTATCGACCTTCCACATACCAACTGGGGCTCGTGTCTTGTGAGATCCGTCTTTGTTCTTTGTCTTTAGCTGAATTAGCGGCTTGCCAGCGTCCAACCATCTCTGATGCTTGGCGGGTGATGTCTCTCGGAATTTGTGCTCGATCTGTTTAACGGTATTCCACTGGTCTTTGTCTTGAAATACCTCTCGGATCTCGTCCTCTTTCATGAAAGGACAGTAAACGCAGCTGCTCTTGACTACTTTGAGATTCATCTTCTCGAGATAGTCCACGCAGATCTGTCGTGTCCAGCCCCATTCCTGTAAGGGATACTCGTACTCATTGGTATCATTCTTGGGCTTAGTGAATCTTGCGGATCTGCGGCCCTCGTCTGCTTCAATACCAATTAGCATGGTGAATTCTGTATCTGGGTAATTCGTGGTTAGGAATCGCTGGATAACTTCAGCTTTAAATTTAACTGAACAGAGATGACTTGCCCCTTGCGGTAAGAGTGGGAGACTACCGTTGCGGAGAAGCCACTCTGTCAGATTCTCTTTGTGGTGGGTGACAATATCGAAAGGGATATTCTGGGATTCACAGAAGCCTTTAAACTTATTGACGTTATTGTAGGTCTCTTTTTTCTCTGCTCCAGTATCCGAGAATACAACGTGATCTATATTCAGACATCCAGTGAGGAGATGCTTGAATAACATTGCAGAGCTATCAACTCCTCCACCAAAGCAGAGAATACGCTTTCGAGTTTTATCAATATGTTTTCCAGCCGAATCGAATGTTGGCTGATCGGGTTGATCGAAACCTAGTTGTTGCTGCATCGAATTTCCTCCCACAAAAATTCTGAATAGCACGTTATTTGGTATATTTATACTATAGCGTTGGTGATGTCAAATACTTTAAATATAATTTATATATCGAATTAATCACTTCACAATTCGCGTGTGATACTTGACAATTAACATAGCTCGAGCTTTGCGTTGGTTTTTTGTTATCCTCCCATCAGCTCAAAGCTTGGGCTAACATCATCACCTTTTTGCCACTCCTCGAAACCGTGATGTTAGGGCTCCTCTGAAGCGACAGGGGGGCCCTTTTTATTTATGGAATAGAATATGTCGGAAAAACATAAGGGCCTTTTAAAGCGGGCTGGTGTAAGCGGTTTTAATAAGCCCAAAAAGACCCCAGGGCATCAAACAAAGTCTCATGTTGTTGTTGCTAAGGAAGGCGACAAGGTAAAAACAATTCGTTTTGGTCAGCAGGGAGTGAGTGGTGCTGGCAAGTCTCCCTCGAGCGCATCCGAGAAGGCTAGGCGTAAATCATTCAAGGCTCGTCATGCTAAGAATATTAGCAAGGGCAAAATGTCAGCTGCTTACTGGGCAAACAAGGTCAAGTGGTAATAATTGGGTCCATTTTAGTAATTTCATTTTTTAGCGTTGTGATAGTGATAGTGGAGTTGTTATGAAAGGTTTGCTACCGAAGGCTGGGCTTTATGAGAACATCCACCGCAAGCGTAAACGTATCGCAGCTCAGAAGGCCTCTGGTTCTAAAAATGTCGAATCCATGCGTAAGAAGGGCGATCCGCTGCGTCCAAAGGATGAAGATTTTAAAGCGGCAGCTCGAACGGCTAAGAAATAATCCACTATGGAATCGCAACTAGCCGGAGATCCGGAACTGCTGGATCGAATCAAAGAACATGAAGGATATCGAAGGTTCTGCTACGAATGCACAATGGGCGGAATTACTGTGGGCTATGGGACTCTGATTGAGGCTGGTGGGCATGGGATACCCGAATACATAGCCGAGCTACTGCTGAGAGACTATCTTCAAACCATCGAGTCGAGGTTAAAGGCTCACGGGTGGTTCATGCGGCTAAATGAGGCTAGGCAGCACTGTATCATGGAAATGGCCTATCAAATGGGCGTTGAAGGTGTGCTGGGCTTTCAGAACATGATAGCGGCCCTCGAGAGAGGGGACTGGGAAGCTGTTGAAACCGAGGCCCTTGATAGTCGATGGGCCAAGCAGACACCAGCTAGGGCTGGCGATGTAGCAAGCAGACTGAGAGCTGGCTAGCACTCATCATGCTGAAGTATGAATACTTGCGCGAATTTGCGCGTACTCCTCGCCAACAGGAATTGTTGGATTGGCTGGGTAAAACAGACTCGGTGCATGAATGCGCTAATGCAATGGGTATTAGTGATCGAGCGGTCTATAGGACGCTACAACTTATTCAGAAGGAAGCTTCGAGGTCTGGGGTATCACCTGATCGCGGGGTTAATCACCAAGTACCTGAAGGCTTCGTAGTGAAGGGAACATCAACCCTCTACGATGAATCTACTGGTGAAGCTAAGATACAGTGGGTCAAGACCCAATCGGCAGTAGAGTCTAGGCTCGAAGAGATCCATGAGGCGATATGCGCTGCTATGGAGGAGCATAAAGGGGTATACAAGCCCCGCAAGACCCCTAGATCAGACAACTCTGACCTAATGACAGCTTATGTACTGGGTGATCCGCATATAGGCTGCTATGCACACGCTCAGGAGGCTGGAGAGAATTTCGATATCAAGATAGCTAGACAAGATTTGATATCCGCTACATCGAGGTTACTGAGAGCAGCCCCTAAAACAGATAGGGCATTGATATGCAATCTGGGGGACTTCTTTCATGCAGACAACCGAGGCAATACAACTACACGAGGAACACCTGTCGATGTAGATACTAGGTGGCCTCTGGTGCTACAAGCTGGGTGTATGCTCATGGTGGATCTAATCACTATGGCGTTATCGAAGCATCCTTCTGTAACAGTATTAAACTGTATCGGAAACCATGACGATCACTCGAGCGTAATGTTATCGGCATTCTTGGCAGCCTACTTCCATGAGGAGGAGAGAGTCGAGATACTACCGACAACCAATAAGTTTCATTATGTGCAGCATGGTAAGACGCTGATAGGTGCTACTCATGGGGACACCATCAAGCTAAACTCATTAAGTGAGATTATGGCTACGGATCAGCCTGAGATGTGGGCTCACGCGCAGCATAGATACTGGTATACCGGACATATACACCATACAACAAGGCAAGAACTAAGGGGTTGCGTTGTAGAATCATTTAGAACCCTGGCCGCTAAAGATGCTTGGCATATGAATAGCGGATACCGATCCGGAAGGGATATGTACTGCATAGTGCATGATAAGGAGTATGGCGAGGTTGAACGCCATAGATGTGATATACGGAGAGCTAGGAGTGAAATACAAGCATGACACCTAAGACCCTCGAACCAAGAAGCAAGTATAACGATTTTGATCTCGATAAGGACGGTATAGTCAGTGACGAAGAGCTGGATCGAGCTAAAGAAATGATGGAGATGGAGTTGCGCGAAGAAAAATCTGAAGCGCAGAAAATGATGGCATGGCTGGCTATCATTGTGATGATACTCGCTACCATTATCCTGTTTACGCCCCTGATACCTGACAGTAGGGTTAACGCCCTCTCGGATCTACTGGGCTTATTCTATTTTTCATTATGCGGAATAGTGGGAACCTATATGGGGGCCACAGCGTTTATGCACCATACACAGGCTAAAAAATAAAATATGGCTATCGGAAACTTGATGGGCAAGATATTTGGCTCTGAGAAGGCCATAGGAGCGGCCATAGACGGCATATCGAATAGTCTTGATGCTCTGGTATACACTGACGAAGAGAAGGCTACAGCCGCCGCTGAAGAGAGAACGCAAGCTAGAGGTATGGTCATAGAGTGGATGCGATCCACCAGTGGTCAGTCGTTAGCTAGAAGGCTTATTGCAATATCCATTACGTTTATATGGCTAATGCAATATGTCTTTGGCTGGGCGATGGTAATTGGAAGTTTATTTGTAGAGCCTGATATAGCTGCCAGAATGAAGGAGGCATCTTCTTTGACGGCAGAATACGCCGATGGTATGACTGGTGCTGTAATGCTTATCTTGAGCTTTTACTTTGCAGCCCCTCATATGGATAAAATTGTAGGCCCTGCTTTAGAGCGTTTTGGCAAACGAAGAGAAAAGACTCCCGCAAATGACGGAACATCTTTTTAGAGGAATAGGTAGTGAAAATGTTAATTGAGCCCACAATTAGCTGGGGCGATATAGCGATGTGTGCTGGCCTTAGTATTACTGGGATATTGGCTTTTACGGACGTTTCGGAAAGTGTTGCTATGAACAAGATAACCATAGAACACGTTCAGGCCGCATATAACACGCTCGATGCTAATCATAGAGAACATCTCGAGCAAGAGAGGGCAGAGCGTCAAATGATGCGACAAGAGCTTAGAGAAGATCTTAGGGCTATAGCAACCAAGCTAGACAGATTAATTGAAGGAGGCTCACAGTGAATAATGCTTATATACCATCCACTTTTCAAATGAGGCAATCAACGTATGGCGGTGTCCAGCCTATACAGATGAATGCTCCTGTAGCACCTAGACCCAATACAGCGCAAGCTAGAGCTGATGTAGGTCAGGCAACATTGCCGAATACATTAACGGCTCAAGGTATGCAGACTATGGGTGTGCCAAAAACACCAACTAAAGGTTTAATTGGCAGAAAGATGCCAGGGTTTGATAGAAATCCTATGGGAATGTATGGACGATAATTTTGAAGATGAGCCTAAGCGCAAGCGAGGCCGACCAAAAGGAAGCTACAGTAAGGCTTCTAAGGCTCAGGTAGAGCGTATTACCTCTCAGGGCAAGCTATCGCCCCTAGAATACTTGGCCTCGATCTATCAAAGCGAGGCAGAAGAAACACGAACACGAATAGAAGCTGCTAAAGCTGCCGCCCCTTATGTTCATGCTAGATTAGCGTCTACTGAGTTTAAGGCCGCAGTAACGGAGATTACACAAGAGGAATGGCTGAACAGCTTGAACTAACAAGGATCAAACTTAAAGATGACTTCGAGTTTTATGCTCGAAATTGTTTAAAAGTAAGATCAAAGTCTGGTGAAGTAAAACCGTTGTTGCTGAACAAAGCACAGCTATTCATCCATGCTTGCATTGAAGAACAAAAGCGTAAGACTGGGCAAGTAAGATCTATCATCCTTAAAGGTAGGCAACAAGGCGTGTCTACTTATGTCGAGGGCAGATATTACTGGCAGACTACCCACAGAAAGGGAGTCAGGGCCTTCATTCTTACCCATGAAGCTGATTCAACCTCGGCTCTCTTTGAGATGGTTGAGAGGTATCACGACTCAGCTCCCGATTTTGTAAAGCCTGTAACTGGAGCCAGTAACGCTAAGGAATTAATCTTTAGTAAGCTGGATTCAGGATACAAGGTAGGAACTGCTGGAAATAAGAGTGTTGGTCGAGGGACTACCCTACAATACTTTCATGGATCGGAGGTGGCATACTGGCCTAATGCCGCAGAACACGCTAAGGGGATCTTGCAAGCTGTACCGGATGAACCGGATACAGAAATAATTTTAGAGTCTACTGCCAATGGCGTTGGAAACTATTTCTACCAACAATGGCAACAGGCAGAGGCGGGAACCAGCCCATTCCAAGCGATATTCGTTCCTTGGTACTGGCAAGATGAATATATTAAGTTTGGACTAAACCTTGTCCCGACTAGCGAAGAAGAAAAACTTATTGAGTTATACGGACTTACGAAAGAGCAATTAGCATTTAGGCGATCCAAGATTGCCGAGCTATCTGCCGATGGCATAGACGGAGAATTTGCTTTCAGGCAAGAATATCCGATGTCTGCACAGGAAGCCTTCCAAGTTAGCGGAGGAGATAGTCTGATACGGCCAGAGCTGGTAGTACAGGCTAGGCAGAATAAAGTATTAGCTATAGGGCCCCTTATTATTGGGGTTGATCCAGCTAGATTTGGTGATGACAGAACAGCCATAGTTAGACGTAAGAGTAGGGCTGTGTTTGACCTCGAGACATATGAAAAGAGGTCTACTATGGAAATTGCTGGTATAGTTCACTCTATTATTAAACGAGAAGATCCCATGCAAGTTGCCGTAGATGTTGGTGGCTTGGGTGCTGGTGTAGTAGATAGATTGCTGGAGCTGGGACATGATGATGTTGTAGTGCCGATTAATTTTGGCAGCGCATCACTAGATCCTGAAAGGTTTTTAAATCGCAGGGCAGAAATGTGGTGGAATCTTAGAGACTGGCTCGATGGAGATATGCCAGTAATGATTCCGGATCGAGATGATCTACATACCGACCTATGCGCTCCACAATATAAATACGACTCTAATTCTCGAAGAAAACTAGAAAGTAAAGATGAAATTAAAAAGCGCGGATTTAGATCGACAGATTGCGCTGATGCTCTTGCTTTAACTTTTGCGGAGCCTCTTGTTATAAGAGATTCTGAACTTGATGAGCAGCCATCCATTGTGGATAAGGTTGCGGGTTACTAAAGGATTGCTATGCACGATGAAATTCATAATGAGTTGAAAAACTCTAACGAAGATGAAGAGCATGAGCTAGAGATAGCAGAGCGATTACATACTTTTGCCTCTCGTTTAAATCGTTTAGCTTCCGAGCAAGTTGCAAAACGTGGACAGATCGAACAGAGATGGTTAGAGGATATTAGACAATATCATGGCGAATATGATGCTCAGGAAAAAACCTTATTAGCTAAAGCAAAAGGTTCTGAGGTATTTGTCAATATTACTAGAAACAAAACGAATGCAGCAGAAGCTCGTTTGCAGGATATGTTATTTCCTACAGACGATAGAAACTTCGGTTTGTATGCGACTCCTGTGCCTGAGCTGGACTATTTGAGTCAACAGCAGCCCGAAACACCTGAAGAGCAAACGCCTATACAGATGGCCAGAGAAATTAAATCTGGCGCGACTGAGGCGGCTCTAGCGATGCAGGAGGTGATCGACGACCAGCTCCTCGAGTCGAGATACCATATTAAGGCTCGAGACATTATTCATGATGCCTGTCAGCTAGGTACGGCCATAATGAAAGGCCCTATTATTGTTGGCAGAACCAAAAAGCGTTGGGATGTTATGCCTGACGGAATGAGTGTTTTGCAAATAGTAGAAGCTCTGGAGCCCACCATAGAGCGGGTAGATCCTTGGGATTTTTATCCGGACATGAGCGCAAAATCAGTTTCAGAAGCTGAGTTTGTTTTTGAGCGTAGAAGATTGTCTAAAAAACAACTTAGGGATATGGCCAATCTCCCTGGGGTGTTGCGAAGCCAGTTAAGAGAAATTGTAAGATCTGAAGCAAAGCAAACTCATATTGCTAAAGACTTTACTGACGATGTTAGAAATATTACTGGCATTGACACTGTTGGCGAAGGCAATAAATACGAGATCTGGGAATATCATGGGCCAATAAGCAAGTCAGAATTATCCGACGCTTTAAGGATGAGCGATGAACAATTAGTCGAAGATAGCGATGTTGACGAGCTAGACGACGAAATAGAAGCTACTGTATTTTTCTCTGGGGATAGAGTAATTAAAGTCTCTCTTAATCCGATGGATTCAAACGAAAGACCTTTTGCTGTATTTAACTGGGAGAAAGATGAATCTTCAATTTTTGGTTTTGGTGTCCCATGTTTAATGAGAAGCGCACAAAAAGTTATTAATGCTTCTTGGCGTATGATGATGGACAATGCGGGATTATCCGTTGCAGATCAGTTAGTTATAAACAAAGAACTTTTATATCCAGCTGACGGCACTTGGAATATGACTCCTAAAAAGATCTGGTATTTGCGAGACAAAACAAGATCGGTGCAAGAGGCGTTTTCATCATTCTCTACTCCTAGTCATCAAATGGAGCTTGCAAATATATTCACTATGGCAAGACAGCTTGCTGACGAAGAGACTAACTTGCCGCTAATAGCCCAAGGCGAAATGGGGCCGCACATAACTAAGACATCTTCTGGTATGGCGATGTTAATGAATAGCTCAAATATTGTGCTGCGTAAAGCTGTTAAAAACTGGGATGATGATATTACCAGACCTTTGATAACAAGATTTTACGATTGGAATATGCAGTTTAACGAAAAGCCTGAAATTAAAGGTGACTTTAGTATTGAGGCTCGAGGATCCGGAGCATTACTGGTAAGAGAGAAGCAGCAAGAGAATTTGATGATTTACTCTAACCTCTCCATGTCTATTCCAGAATTCAATAAGAGAAGAGACTGGGCAGAACTTGATAGAGAAATTGCCAAATCTTTAGAATTGCCTTATGACCAAATAACCCTGGGTGATGAAGAGATGGCAGAAATGGAAGCATTACAAATGGAAATGGCCTCCACTCAAGTAGATCCGGCCCAACAAAAAATTCAGCTTGAAGCCCAGATACAACAAATAGATATGCAGCTCAAGCAACAAAGATTGCAACTCGATGCTCAAAAAGCGGCTATGGACGCAGATATGGATCGGGCAGAGTTAGCTCAAGAAAGTGCGCTCGAACAAGCAAAGCTAGGACAACTTGAAAGATTAGAAATCATGAAGCTAGAAGCTCAAGAGCGTCTTAAACTAGCAGAATTACAACTAAAATATAGAATGAGTAACGAACAAATTCAAAACCGGACTGCTGTTGATATAGAAAAAATTAAAACAGACCGAGATAAAACCGCAGCTAACACTAATGTTAAGCTAACAGAAGCGCAGTTAAGGGCTCAGAATTTGAATTTAGGTTATGATAGTTACGGATAAATATGATAGATAAAAATTCTGCAACATGGAAAGCAATAGAACAATTTGTCAAACTAGAAAAGAAAGATTGCATAGATTTTTTAATTGCAGACAGAGATTCCGAAAGGCAGAGAGGATCGCTTGCCATTCTGGAGAAATTGGAGAATTTAGCAGACTCAGAAGAGGAACGAGCAACATCTCCGCTTAATTAACTAGCTAAGGCCGCTTTATAGCCGCCAAGGATATTTAGATGTCTAAGAAAGAAACAGAGCAATCGTTTGAAGATGCTTTCGATGAATTAGCTGGCGATGTGCAAGCACCCCCAGAAGAACAAATGTCCATACCCGATGAACCCGAAGAAGGAGAAGAAAATGTACTCATACCCGAAACCGAAGAAAAAGAAGAAACGCAAGCCCAAGGGCAGATAGATCCTGAGCCAGAAGAAGTTGAAGAAGTTGTAGAGGAAGAAGGGAAAGAAGAACCTGTTGAGCCGGATGTTGAGTCTAAGTTAAAGACAGCCAACGAAGAAGCTCAAAAATGGATGCACAAATATAACTCTGATCTTGGTAGGCAAAACGCATATCAAAAACAGATTGAAGAATTAAAGCAACAGAATAACGCATTGCGACAGCAAGCCTCTGGCAAAGATAACTCAAAACCTGATACTCTGACTGAAGATTATCCGGATATAGCAGAAGGTACAGATAGCAGAATTAATAAAGCTACAGAACCTTTAATGCAAAAAATTGCAGAGCTAGAACAAAAGCTCACGCCTATAGAGGAAAAGCAACAACAAGACGCCATAGGAGCGCAATACAATAAATTAGAACAAGAGCATCCTGACTATGTTGAAATATCCAAAGATCCGGAATTTCATAATTGGTTAGGAACTCAGCCTTTACCAGTAAGAGCTATGATCGAAAGCGAAGATGCAAGCGAGGCATCTTACTTGTTAAAGTTATACAAGAACGATAAGGGACTTGTTCCTACGCAGGAAGAAGCACCTTCAGAATTGAAGCAGCGAAGAGAAAAGCAGCTTCGACAAGCGCAAAACGTACCCTCTCGAGGGGGAAGATCTCAAGAAATTGTGCCGCCCAATGATGATTTTGAAGCCGCATTTGATTATTTCGCAAAAGATCAATAACCCAAGATAGTTAAGTTTTGCATTATGACTAACACCAAACATAGTGATGAAAATTATTTTTGCCGCATTAGCCGCATTGATTGGTTCTTCCTCCTTGGTCGGTGATTTGTCAATTATTTAAACCTTAATTGCCTATCAGTGAACCTATAAGGAGGCAGACTTTATGGCAACTACTACATACTCCGGCCTTTCACAGCGAACTAATGCCTATGCTGCGAAAGAAATGCTGGCACACGCTGAACCTATTTTATGTCTCAGCAAATTCGGCATGACTAAGCCAATGCCTAAGAATAAGGCTAATGTCGTCAAATTCAGACGACCTGTGCCTTTGGCGGTGGCTACTACACCTTTAACAGAAGGCACTCCGCCAACTGCTAAAGCGTTGACTTATGAAGATGTCACAGTAACTCTTGCACAATTCGGTGATATTGTTGAAATCACCGATGTTGTAAACGATTTGGCAGAAGATCCTGTATTAAAGGATTCTGCTCAAATGTGTGGAGAGCAAGCTGGCGAGACTATTGAGACTCTAATGTGGGGCGTTATTCAAGGCGGCACTAATGTCGTTTATTCTAATGGCTCTGCGCGTAGTGCTGTGAACACTGTTTTGACTTTAACAAAGCAGAGATCCATCACTAGAACTCTCAAAAGCAATCGCGGTAAGAAAGTTACTCAAATGCTTTCTTCTTCAGTGAAGTATGGTACTGAGGCAGTTGCAGCGGCTTACATAGCTTTTGCACATACTGACCTAGAATCTGACATTCGCGGCTTGGCTGGATTTACTCCTACTGAAAAGTACGGATCAATGAAAGCTCTACCTTATGAAATTGGTAAGGTTGAAGATGTGCGGTATATCCTTACTCCTGTACTCAGCTCTATAGCTGACGCTGGAGGATCGGCTGGCAGCATGGTGTCCACTACTGGTACATCTGCTGACGTATACCCAATCGTCTACGTTGCAAAAGACGCATACGGTCACGTTGCGTTAAAAGGTTCTGAAGCTATATCACCAACTATCATAAACCCAGGTCAGATCGACAAGAGCGATCCGCTTGGTCAAAAAGGAATGGTCGGCTGGAAAACTTATCACAAGTCTTTCATAGCTAATCAATCTTGGATGGTTCGTGCTGAAGTTGCAGCAACAGCTCTATAGTGAGCTAACCGCTTGATCGGGGGAGGTCTTTTGGCTTCCCCCTACGTTGGGGGCTTCGGCCCCCTTTTTATAAGCCGCCTTCGGGCCGCAAGGAGAAAAAAATGTCTGACGTAAATCTTTATAACTTATCTCTCGAGGAACTCAAAGAGCAAGCTAGGATTCTGGGTATAGCAATACGAGGCAATCCAAGCGCAGATACTCTTCGAGAAAAGATTAAGAATGCTGTAAATATTGAGCCAGCCGCAGATGCTAAGTCTGCCGCAACCGAAGATATAGACCGCAAAAAAGGTTGGAAAACGATAGTTATTGCAGAAGATGAATCAGATCAACAGCCTGTATTTGTTGGTGTAAATGGTAAATCCTATTGGATTCGTAGAGGTGAGCCAGTACCAGTACCCCCCGAAGTAATAGAGGTGTTAAATAATGCTAAACAGGTTGTATGGAATCCGAAGGACGGAACATCTAAAAATATTCCAACATATCCATTTCGCGTAGAGAGTTAATATGAATTTTTTGGCGTTGTGTCAAAGGCTTGTTCAAGAGACTGGTATTGCAGATGATGGCCCAGCTTTAGTGACTGGACAGATAGGTGATATGGGTCGAGTGGTTAATTGGATTAATGATGCTTGGCTTAAAATTCAATCTACTAGAGCGGATTGGAATTGGATGTGGAGTACAGGAACAGGGACTTTAACAGCTGGCACTAATACCATTACTTTACCTACCACTGTAGAAACAATACAAAGAGTCTCGATTGGTCAGGGATATTTGCAATCTTCTTCTTACAGCTCTTTTGCAGATGCTTATAGAGTGATTCAGGACGGAGATCCTAATGTCTGGTCGGTACAGCCGGACGGTGTATTAGTCTTTAATGCAAAACCAACAGCCAATAAATCAGTTACTTATGAATCTTATGCGACACCCTCGGCAATGGTTAATGGAACTGACGCTCCAGCAATGCCTGAAAGATACCATATGCTAGTAGTCTATGAAGCTTTACGCTCATATTCTCAATTTGATGAGGCTCCTGAGTTAGAGAAAAAAGCGTTTTTGTATTATGAAGAAATGCTTGCAGATCTTGAGAGAGATCAATTAGCAAGAATTGTTGCTCCAGAGGCTTTGGCGTGAGTATAAAATTAGAATATTTTCCAGCGGTAGGCGGGTTAAACCAAGAGGCTCCCCCTTTATCTTTAAGCCCTGGCGAATTAGTTGACGTTGCAAATTATGAATGTTTGCCGAACGGTGGCTATAGAAGAATATATGGATATGCTTTATATGATGGACAAACAACAGCCTCCCAGTCGGTTCCTGGGTCTGGAGATGTTAAAGGATTGCATATTTATAAAGGAGATCTTTATGCTATTCGAGAGGATGGCACAAACGGAAGAATGTATAAGGCTACCTCTACTGGATGGGTAGAAGTAAATGTAAATAAAACTTGGTCGTTAAATGGTGTTTATAGTTTTTGTAACTATAACTTTCAAGGACAGGACGATCAGGAAAAAATGTTTATAGTTAATGGGGTGGATCGAGCTACAGAGTTTGATGGCACTAATTACACAACCATTACTACTCTAGCCACTCAAGATAATCCGTCCTATGTTATTGGTTACAAAAAACATTTAGTTCTAGGAACCCAGTCATCTCTGCACATATCAGAAATTGGAAATCCAAATGGCTATACTGTGGCCCTTGGTGGAGCAGAGGTAGCGGTAGGAGATTCGATTACCAATCTCAAAGAACACGCAAGCGCATTGATAGTTGGGTGCGAAGATAATACTAAGACTTTGTACGGAACATCCGCTGCTGACTGGCAGCTTGACGATCTCAATAAAGCCGGAACATATTCTGGAACTATGCAGTCTATAGGTGGTCAGGTTGTAGGTTTGGATAGGCAGGGCTTGATGAGCCTAAGCGCAGCGCAGCAATATGGTAATTTTGCATATGCCTCTCTATCAGGGAAGGTTAAAGAATTAATTAAAGCGTTTAATGCTAATAATCCAGTTAGCGTTTTAAATAGAAGTAACGGTCAATACAGATTATTTAACGGCAAAAGCGGTCTGTATTTCACGTTTAATGGCCCAGATCTGATTGGAGTAACTAAAACTAGATTTCCAGACAGAGTAAAATGTGCCGCTTCAGCCATTGACGAAACAGAAACAGAAATAAGTTTTTTTGGAGATGACGCTGGTAATGTGTACAAAATGGATACTGGGTATCGTTTTGGGACTACCAATATATATGCTTTTGTTTTAACGAATTTTACAGCTTATGAAGGCCCTACAGTACGAAAAAGATACAGGCTGATACAGCCCGATATAAGAGTTGATGGTCAGCCAATCAGAGTTAATATTAGAGCTACTACAGATTATGGTCTAGGCGAATCCTCTCGAGGTGAGTCTGGAGATTTATATTCAGCCCCAGGGTCTTTGTGGGATGTATCTGAATGGGATGGTTTTTCTTGGGGCTCCACTTACTCAAACGATGCTAAAATTAGAGTATCGGTAACGGGTGCAAATATGGGTGTTTATATAGCTACAAATGGTGCTGAAAATTCAGTGCATACGATTCATGGGGTAACTCTCCACTACTCTCCAAGGAGGTTGATGCGGTGAGTAATAATTATGTTCCTAATTTATCAGATCTACTTGCTGGCGAATTAGCAAGGGCCGCTGATATTAATACTAGATACGGCCATCTTGTATCTGGTTTTGATAAGCTGCCAGCTCCGCTTGCCAGTGGTCAAGGTTTCTCTGATCCTGTTGTAGTCGGCACTCCAACTCTTGGCACTCACGCAGTACCAAAGTCTGTTATGGATGCTGTAGAAACAGGTGTTATAACTAATAGAGATGCTACAGCGGTTTCTGCTGCGGCAGCGGCAGTTTCAGAAACTAATGCAGCCACTAGCGAAACCAACGCAGCGGCTTCTGCTACTGCGGCGAGTACGGCTCAAGTAGCTGCGGAAACTGCTCAAACTGGAGCTGAGACTGCTGAGACAGGGAGTGTAACAGCAAAGACTTCTGCAGAAACAGCTCAGACAGCCTCTTTAGCTAGTCAGAATGCTGCTGCGGCAAGTGCGACTGCTGCGGCTTTATCTGAAACTAATGCTGCGGCTTCAGAAAGCGGTGTAGCAAGTAATACAGCAGCAGCGCAAACAGCAGCGACTAATGCGGCTGCTTCAGAGGCAGCGGCGACATCTTCTCAAGCTGCTGCTGCGTCAAGTGCAACAGCGGCCAGCACATCAGAAAGTGCTGCCGCAACTAGCGCGACTGCTTCGGCTACAAGTGCCACAGCTAGCCAGACTGCAAAAACAGCCTCAGAAACAGCTCAAACAGCTGCCGAGACAGCTCAAGCAGCTGCGTTAGTAAGCCAGAATGCTGCGGCTGCTAGCGTTACTTCTGCTGCTACTAGCGAGACAAATGCGGCTTCCAGTGCCACAGCAAGCGCAGGATCGGCAACAGCTAGTGCTGGTAGTGCGACTACAGCGGCAGCTACGTTAGTGACTTTTGAAGAATTGTATTTGGGCTCTAAAGCAAGCGCCCCAAATTTTGACAACCAAGGCGGGGCTTTAGTTGAAGGAGCTATGTATTTTAATTCAACCTCCAACAAAATGTTCGTTAGAACTTCTGCTGCGGCTTGGACGGAAACAGGAAGCGCAGTTAATGGAACAAGCAATAGATCTGTTACTGTAGCGACTTCTAATCAAACTACATTTTCAATAACTTACGATGTAGGTTTTGTTGATGTTTATCTAAATGGCTCAAAGCTCCACGCCGGAGTAGACTTTACGGCAACAAACGGCACAACTGTTGTTCTAAATACTGGTGCAGCGGCGGGTGATATTGTAGACATGGTTGCTTACGGAGCTTTTAACGCAGTAGTGCAAGTTAAAAATCCAGACGGCGGTTTTGCAAATTCCAGTTACACCCCAGCACAATCAATAGACGGAGGTACAGCAAGTGGCTGACATAATACAGATTAGGCGTGATACAGCGGCAAATTGGACAAGCGCCAACCCAACACTCGCTAATGGCGAAATGGGACTTGAAACCGATACAGGTAAGTTGAAAGTAGGTGACGGAACTACCGCATGGACATCGGTAAGTTATTACACGCTGGGAACTGTTGGCACAGCGCAGTATGCCGATGCGACTGCTAACTTTACTGGCGATTTGCAGAAAGGGGGTAGCACAGTACCCGCTCTTGGAGATACTACGGCCAATTTTACTGGAACGCTTCAGCAGGGCGGCTCTAATGTTGTTGTAGATAGTGATATAGGATCTACAGTGCAAGCCCATGATGCGAACCTTACAAGTTTTTTAGGCGCGGTTGACCTACCAGTGGCCGATGGGAGTGCCGATCAAATTTTGAAAACCGATGGCTCGGGTACAGTATCATTCGGTGACGCTGCTGCTGGTGGAGGTGCTACTTATGCCCCGACGGCTGGCACAGAAGCCTATAGCACTCATTATAAAGATTTTTTTGTAGCTCAAGGTTGGGGAGCTTGTCAGAGCGCGGCTGGAAGTTCTTATCTGGGTGTATTTAGAAGTCGAGATGCTACAGCAACTAATAAGGCAAAATCTAACCGATTTATAATTGTTCAGCCTTTTGATTCAACGCAACTATCAAGACAAGCTGGTGTTTACAATAATGGTTTTTCTTCAGCTTCATTTTCAGTGGTTCCTTCGACTAGAACAGTAACTTGGGATTCTACTGCCGGAGGGGGAACTAGCGACTGGTATAGATTCTGGAATTATACGGGTTACAACGGCAATATTCATTCTACACAACAATACTTCTCGATTGCTGGTGGTGGGCAAGTAAGCATGAACGGTAATATTGTTTGGTCTGGTTATAGCAGCCATCAATTTGTTGTGGGTACTTTAGCTTGGGGTGCAAATGGCGCTTGGAATGACCAAAATACAGCAGTAGGGTCCGGCCAAGGATTGCATCATTCAAACGGAAGCCGCTTAACGCTACCGATTGACGATTCAGCATCTGGGTATGGCTTTAATACTGGTTATAACCAGCAAAATTCTATGGCTAGTTTTAGGGTTATTACTTATACAGGAAGCGCAACGGCTCCTTTATTCGGAAATATTACAACGTGTCAAAACACAAGTTCAAGCACAGTAGAAAAAGTTAATATGATTAATCAGCCAGGGATTTATCCTTCTTCCAGCTACGACTATCCAGTTGATATCTGTCGATACAATGTAGGCGGTACATTTTCAGCTCAAACATTGAATTATCAAGGAACGGCAAGTGGGGAAATAACTACTGGTTTTGATAGATCAAGCTACCAATGTCTTGCTTTTCTACTGCGGAACGCTTCAGGTGTTCCGGTTGTGATGATGTATGACACTAATTGGCAAGCTTCTCTATGGACAAATTATAGTACCGCCCCTACATTTTTTCCAAATGTCAATCGGCATTGGAGGCCTAAACATGGTATCAATTACGGCGGCAGAGGCGGTTTCGTTGCAACAGGTGTAGAAAATGAGTTTATCTGCTTTGATTCTGAATTTCCGTATTATGACTACTACACAGGGCAAAATACACTTAAAAAATTTAAAATTGATCCGACTAACGGTAAATTTACTGATATCTATTACTGCAATATAGACAACAGTGTCTCTGGCTGGTGGACGAAACAAGTCGTCCAAACCCCATATGAGCTTTACGGTTTATATGGCGATGACGGAAATTCATCTACGATCACACATTTCTTGGTTATCAGGAAAGAAAATGTGGTCGAAAGAAATCAGTTTGGGGCGCAAGTGATTGACTTGCCAGCTGCAAGTGATTGGATCGCTTACCCTGCAAATTAATGGAGTTTAAAAATGGCTAATAATTTAGATGAATTTAGAGTAGAAAGAAACGCAGCTTTGCAGGCAACCGACTGTCTTTATCTTTCAGATTTGCAAGAAACATTAAATTTAGATGAAGCAAGTCTCGCAACGCTAGACATCTATCGCCAGCAACTTAGAGATGCGACTGAAGGGGTTACGGATGATAACGCTTCTGAGGCTGTATTGCCCAAGCCAGTTGATCCCTTTATAGCGGCTTTTCTAAAAATTGATATTAGTTAGGAGATATCATGAGTAAAGCAAGAGATATAGGCGATAGTGCTGCTGTTATAAATTTCTTGGATGGATCTACATCTAATATTCAGAATCAGCTTAGTACGCTCGATACAGCAATAGGTAATGTCAGCGTTACAAGCGGATCGCTTACAAAAACCTTTGCGGCTGATGAGACTGCAACCGTTACTTTAACAGGTAATGTTCTCGCACCAGTAGTAACAGCTACAAAGGAAGTCGCGCAAACAGGTGTCACTAATAACGATTGGGATGCTGCGGCTGGAAGTTACACGTTAGAGAATTCTGCACCCGCTACGACTTTAAACTTTAGTTTTTATGAAATTTCAAGCGCAACTTATGACAGTACAACCTTTGGTACTCCTCAAGAAGCGGTATTGCAAGGAGTAGCTTTTAAAACTGATGGAACGAAGATGTTTGTTACTGGCAGTCAAGACAAGAAAGTGCAGCAGTACAGTCTCAGTACAGCTTGGGACATTAGTACGGCGAGCTTTGACAGTGTGGATTTTAGTTTATCGAGTCAAGATACTTTTCCTACAGGTTTGACCTTTAGTGCAGATGGAACTGAGCTATATGCCGTTGGAAATACTAACGGAAATACATACCAATATTCACTTTCAAGTGCATTTGATATGACAAGTGCCAGTTATACGCGCACATATACATCTTCTTCTCAAGACAATGACCCACAGGGTGTGCAGTTTAACTCAAGCGGTACTCGAATGTTCATTGCAGGTAAGCAAAATCATGCAATTTGTGAGTATGAATTAAGTACGGCATGGGACATATCAACCGCCAGTTACACAGATAGTTTTTCGGTTTCGTCACAAACAACTTCATTAAGTGATGTGGCATTTGACGATACAGGTAAAAAAATGTTCGTCATAGCTAATTCACCTGATGAAATTTTCCAGTACAACTTAACAACTGCTTTTGATGTTAGCACCGCTAGTTATTCTAATAAGAATTTTAGTTATGCTAACCAAGAAGCGGATGGTATGGGATTAGCTTTTAACAATGATGGGACAAAATTCTATATAGCGGGTGCAGATGGTGACCACATTATCGAATATGATATGACAGGCAGCAGTTTGTCTCTTGGGTCTGGTTCGTTTGCAAGTGGTGATGTCGGAAAAACAATTTATGCCAATTCTGGAAGTGTTGTTTTAACAGATACTGCCGGTTCATATACAGTTGTCACAGCACTGTCATCAACCAATCAGGTTGCTAGTGGAAATTGGACTATGTTCGCAGCACTGTACGACTCGACTGCTGATGTTTTGAAACCTAGCGGAATTGCGGGTGCAGGGTTTGATCTTTCTGTTGCGTCTTATACAGGAGATACACTTGCCGCTAATATCTTGCATGGGATGTGTTTTGGTAATAACGGTACAAAAATGTACACCCTGCAAGCTAACAACAGTATAGGCAATATTAATGAATACACTTTGTCTACTCCCTACTTGCCATCAAGCGGCACATACGTCGCTGGCTTTAGTGTTCGTAGCCAAGACGATAGGCCGAGGGGTATTGCTATAAGTCCCGATGGTACTAAGCTCTGGATGGTCGGCCATCAAACCGATGATATGTTTCTCTATAATCTTTCAACGGCTTGGGACGTAAACACCGCTTCATATTCAAATTCCTCTATTGATTTTTCATCCATCACAGGAATTCCAACTGGAATATGCTGGAGTGCTGATGGCACTAACTTATATCTGTGCGAACAAAATTTGGGTTGGGTAATACACTTTAATGCGTCCACAGCTTTTGATATCACCAGCATAAACACAGGTGTTCAGGCTTCAGGAATCGGGCCATTAAATGCTCAGGAAACGCAACTTGAAGGTGTTGCTATTTCTGCTGATGGAAAAAAACTATTTATCACTGGTGGTTCTTCTGACAAGGTGCATGAATACTCATTGCCAACGGCTTTTATTCTTACGGGTGCTACCCATGTACAATCGTTTGATGTATCAAGTCAAACTAATGTTCCTACGGATGTGCAATTTACACCCGATGGCTCAGATATGTATGTAACCAGTAGCATTCAAGGAATTTGGCAATACAGCACTCAACAGCTAACAACAGCCACAGGCTACCAGCCAGCAATAAGCTCGACAATAGATTCAACTTATTGGACTGATCTAAATAGCATGACAGCGACTAACGCAGTTGGTGATGGCAATGTGTTCTATGCGCTCAGTGCTGATGGCAAAACGTCTTGGAATATTTTAAGCAATGGGACAGGATCGACGTTTGTAGTGACTGTTGCGGGTGGTAAATTCGTCATAGATGGCGTTTCGCAAGACTCTCTCACATTGCAAGAAGGTCAGACTTATATTTTTAACCAAGCTGACGCAAGTAACGGATCACACCCGCTCAGACTGTCAACAACAGCAGACGGTACGCATGGCGGCGGGACTGAATATACTACTGGCGTGACCACAAGCGGAACGCCAGGGAGCAGCGGGGCTTACACACAAATTGTCGTAGCGGCTGGAGCGCCAACTCTTTACTACTATTGTTCAGCGCATTCAGGAATGGGTGGCACAATAACGATTGGTGTTACTGGTGTTAGGAAGATTGTCAAAAATAACAGCGGGACGTATCAGGTCAATACGAATAGCACTTACGGCTCTGAAACGTGGGCGAATGCTGCGACAAATACCGAGGTTGCTGCTCTTAGAGAGGCGATGACGAGTGCAAGTGCAGTTTCAGGACAATATGACCTTTCAGCGGCTACATATGTAGATTCTTTTACAGGTGTAAACAGTCAAGACACTTCACCATACGGACTTTGTTTTAGCTCAACAGGGCATAAAATGTATATTTCGGGAATTGCAAATAATGCAGTCTTTGAATATGACTTGAGTCAAAATTTTGATGTCAGTACGGCTTCATACACAGCAAACATTGGTGTAATCGCACAAGACAATTCACCAAACGCTGTAGAATTTAATAATGATGGGACTAAGATGTATGTTGCGGGTGACCAAAATAACAGCATATACGAATATGCTCTATCAACTGCTTGGTCTGTGACAAGCGCAACATATACAACTTCTTTCAGCACCGCGAGTTATGGAAATGACCCGTGGGGAATCGCGTTTAATTCTGACGGCACACTAATGTTTACGATTGTTTTAAATGGCACTGTCATTGTGTGGGCATTATCAACTGGATTTGATATCAGCACAGCATCTTATTCAACCAATTATTCAGGCACACAATCTCAACTGACCTATGCTACTGGTATTGATTTTAACTCAGACGGAACAAAAATGTATGTGGTAGATAATGGAGGCCAAGATGTCCTGACCTACACATTGTCAACAGGCTTTGACGTTTCGACTGCAAGTTTTTCTCATCGCTATGAGATAAATCGTGGCGGTACAGTACAAGCAAAAATGAATAATGACGGCACTAAAATGTTCGTTTTAAATTACAGCTATCACGACGTGCGTGAATATACAGTAGGTACTACTGATTACGTTAATCAAATGACATCAACTGAAATGGCTGCAATTAACGATGCTAGTCAGATAACACTCAGCACAACGTTGGACTTAGCAGCTATTATCTACTATGTGAGTGGGCAAGACACGCCAACCTATAGCGGGACTGCTCTTAACTACGATGCAAATGTGATTAATCAGGGCGCGATACTGGGTACTGATTATACTTATGACGCTCCCGCGCAGAATAAGGTACGGATTACCAGTGTGAATGCAGCTAACTTAAAAATTCGGGTTGTTTAACCGCAGTTAATAAATTTATACGGAGTCTTAAATGGCTAGATTGTCCCCGCTTTCTCTTGAAGAACTATATGTCCAAGAGGATATGAGAAAAAGAGCTAGACAAGGATTGCTCAATACAGCTGTCCAGCAAACTCAAGCAACTCCTCAAATGCCAGTTAATATTCCCCAGCAACCTGTTATGGCTGAATATCAAGACCCTATTCCAACTGGAGTTGGAATATCTCCCCAGCAAACTACAACAGCCCCTCAGGAAGATCTTAGCTCATTGTTTGCTAACCTCCCTAGCAGAGCTGATTCTTATACAACAGACCAAATTAATCAGGTAACAGATGCTCTCAATGCTAATACAATTAATGTAGACCAAGCTGGTAAATTTTATGGAATGGATCCCAAGGCGGTTCAAGCTAATCTCGATAGTATTAATGCTGCCAGAGCTGCTGCCGCTCAACCCGCTGCTACACCTTCATCTGTTACTGGCTCTGCTCTTTCTGCCGATCAAGATACCACTACTACAACAGGCCTTATACCAAATGCTGCATCCGGATCTGCTGACCTAACGGCTAATAATGCTGCTCAGTTTCCCCCTTTAAACAAAGGCACACAAAGTTTTGTCGATGCTATTAAAGCAAGCCAAGCAGCGAATAACGCTACTGGCCAACAGCCTATCGGCGGATTAGCTGGAGATCAGTCATTTTACAAAGGCATAAAAAACCCATTAGAGGCAGGGGGTGAAAGGGCTAAAGATAAAAATCAAATTAACGACTTGTATCAAAGTATTCTTGGAAGAGAGGGAGATGAAGCTGGGTTAGATAAATATTTAAATGATATGAACTCCGGAGCTTCTATAGATGCGGTAAGATCAGGAATACTAAAGACAGATGAATACAAAGGTATAGCTACAACTGCAATCGAAGGAATGTACCAATCAATACTTGGCAGAGCTGCTGATCCTCAATCTTTGAACTTTTATGTATCTGCTGCTCAGGAAGGTACTAGCCTAGAAGATATCAGAAAACAAATAGAGCTTTCTGCTGAGTCTCAGGTTAAAAAAGCGCAAGATGCTAGCGGATCTACTGTTGCTGCAACCCCGACAGCTGTTGACCCTGGATCTCAGGCTACTACTACTGCTGCTGTTGAAGATGCTCAGACATATACCGCTACTACTGCTGATGCAAGCGATGATGCTGCGGCACAAGAGACTGTCGCCCCTACGCGAACTGTAAGTGAAGAAGAAACAGTACAGTATCAACTAGATCAGATACTTGATCCTAACTCAGAATTAATGCAAAGCGCGAGAACTCGAGGGCTGCAATATGCAAACCAAAGAGGGTTACTAAATTCTTCTATTGCAGCTCAAGCAGCGCAACAGGCGATGATAGATGCTGCTATTCCAATCGCGCAACAAGATGCTAGGACATACGCTGAAGCAGCTGGGCAAATTACTGACTTCGAGGGAAGAGGTGCGTTACAGGACGCGCAGCTAGGAACCAATGTCAGTATGTTTAATGTTGGCGAAGATAATGTCACAAACAGATTTAATGCTGAATCCCAAAACAGAGCTGGAGAGTTTAATGCAAACGCAGCTAATGTGGCGATTCAAAACTTCCTACAGCGTGAAGCGGCCAGGGATCTTCAAGATGACTCACAGCTATTTACAGCAGAACAAAACGAGGCAGACAGAAATCTTCGCACCTATCTTCAAGAGCGTCAGTTTAATTTTCAAAGCGCAGAAAATGTGCTTGATAGAGATTTTCAAAACGCATTACAAGAAAATGATAGAAGTTTTCGTAGCGCGGAAGCAGCTCTTGATAGAGAGCTGTCTCAACTTCAGGCAGATCAACGTATTACTTTTGAGAAATGGTCACAAGAAAACAATCAAACATGGAATGCAGCACAAAACGAACTACAAAGGGAATTCGATAAATATCGCACAGATGCTCAAACTGCTTCTACGGTTCTTTATTCGACTATGGAAAATATTGCGAACATTCAAGCCGACCCAAATTTAAATAGATCGCAAAAACAAAGTGCTATTGCTAATGTTATGAATCTGGCTAACTCTATGCCTAGCTTATTAGCAAGAATTGATGCGGGAATGACTCAGCAAAGAGAAACTACTAATCCGGATAATTATGATGTAAATGGAGCTTGGATAGGTGACGGCTTACCAACATGGGTTAAGCCTCCGGCTGAAGATGCAGATGTAGCGCAATCGCCAGAAGTGATTACTAATCCTGATACTGGGCAAACATTTACAGCTCCAACAGGCGGTTATACGCTTAATGTTTTAAACGCCAATCCTCCAGATAACAGTGATACGCAGACTGGATTATTACAAACACCTGATGTAAATCCGGATGAGTTGACCGCAGTTGGCGATGCGGATGGTGTCTTTACGGATGGATCTCGATTCTATCGGCTAGATGCTAACGGAGAATATATAGAGGTTGATGATCCCAGCGTTTCTGGCGGATAAAGTTTATAATTTGTAACTATATAGGTGATATTATGTGGACTAAGCCAACTTATGAAAATGTACGATTAGGTTTTGAAATCACAATGTATTTCAACAATAGGTAAGAATGATTAGAAAAGCTACACTTGCTGATATACCAGCAATAGTAGACATAGCAGTAGAGTCAGTTAGTCAAGACCCATTACCTGTAAGGATTTGCAGAGAATCAATGGCGGAGACAACTAGAGAGGCTATCTCTAGTAATCAGCATTTTGTTTGGGTTTCAGAAATAGATGGAAATATTGTGGCCGCTGTTGGCGCAATGTCAGAGCGTAGCTTTTGGTATGAGCGTCAACAGTGTTCCGTAATGCTTTACTACACAAGAGTAGCTGGAGAGGGAGTAAAACTTCTTAGAGAGTTTGCTCGATGGATTAAATCTCGCCCCGCAATAAAAGTAGCAGTCTTAGAGTTAGAGCCAGAGACCGATCCTAGATTAGTTAAGTTTTTAGGGAAGATTGGTTTCTCTCGTTTATCAACGAATTGCACCTACGTTAGAGGTCAAACATGAGTAAGGTCGTTAAAAAAGTTGGAAAAGCTATCAAAAAGGTAGTTAAAGGCGTTGTTAAGGGCGTTAAAAAAGTTTGGAAAAAAGTTAAAGAAAGTAAGATTGGTCGCGTTGTCCTTACAGCGGCTCTGATCTACTTCGGTGGTGCAGCCCTCTCAGGTATGTGGGCGGGAGGTAGTGCCGGATCTGGCTTTATGGGGACGCTCACAGGCGGAATACAAGGAGCGGCTTCAGGCGTTGCTAATGCGTGGAGCGGTATTACTGGGGCAACCGCTTCGGCTGTGTCAGGCAATTTTGCACAAGCTGGAAGCCAATTAGCCGCAGGAGCAAAAGGACAAGCAATCAATACTGCGACAGGAACCATTACAAATGCAGCGGGTACTGCTGTTGGAACAAGCTCAAACTTTGCCCCAGCCACTCCAAGCTCCTTAACAAATGCACAAGGACAAACATTTGTTACTAAACCTGTCGCTGGTGCTGGCAATGCTACTGGTACTGCTACTACTACTGGTGCTTCAGCCAATCAAGCGTCTACTTTTGCAGGTGGCGATGCCTATGTAGGTGATATAAATTCTGCTGCCAATGCTGCTGGTGGTGTAGGAGCTGGCGGAGTAGCTACCGGAGGAGCTGGCGGAGTAGCTGGTGCTAGTAACCCAGGGTTGATTGCTAATGCTGGTAATCTTGCAGCGGAGACAGGAAAGGAGGCGGCAAAAGCTGGCTTCTTCTCTGATCCTTTGGTGAAGTATGGAACCATGACTGTTGGTGGTGGTTTGTTGTCTGGTTATGCCCAGGGCGCTCAGATGCAAGAGATCGAGAATCAGCGCAGAAGGCAAGAGCAATTAGCTATGCAAAATTACGGAGAAAACGTAGGTACAGAAATTGGTATGCCTGTATACAATCCAAATACAGGTATGTACGAATATCCGAAGAACAATTTAGCGGGGTAGCAAGATGGAAGGACTATTACAAGAAGCCCAATCTAATGCTGAGACAGCTTCACTGGACGATCCCGCCCTAGAGAGTGCTATCAATTTTTTGGGATCAAAGCTATATACCGAAGATCTGTCATTACAAATAGCAGAGCAGCTAGATAAGAGCAGCGTAAGTATGCCGAAAATATTGGCAACTATAGCTTACAAACTAGCAGAAAGAAGCGATACAGAAACAGATGGGAACATCAAAGAGGAAAACTTATCTATACTGGGCATGATGGCTCTTAACGAAGTATTCACTATAGCTGAAGAGACTGGCATGAATACTACGTCTGCTGATATTTCTGCGGCATTTAAACATATGGTTGTTTTGTTTGCTCAAGATCAAGGATTGCCGCAAGAGCAAGTGCAAAATCTAGCTAACGCTATGGATCAAGTTAATGACCAGCAATTCGCACAAGAAGCTGAAAATGTGCCAGATAACCTCGATGAAATGCTTCCAGACGAGGACATTCCTGTAGGAGAAGATACTCCTGAAGAAACTTCCGAAGCACCCCAAGAAGAGATGAGGGCATAGAATATGGCTAACTTAGGTTTATTAGGGGCTCTTGGTGGTTTGGGTACTGGATTACAAACTGCCGGACAAACTCTATTTAACAATGAAATTGATAAAGATAGAGAATTAAGGTTAGAAGCAATCCGCAGCAGAGAGTATGCCAGAGCAAGGGCGGATCAAGTAGCAGATATGGATCGGTCGTTTGGTGAGCAAAAAGAACTCATGAAACTGCAATCTGATTACAGGCAAGACGAAGCAGAATTTGGGATGGATTTAACTTTAACCAGAGATGAGCAACAAGCATGGCAAAGGATGCAAGAGGATGCTATCAAAAGAGGTTTTGACGCTAACCAAGCTCAATTAGATAGAGATTTCCAAAGCAGCAATATTGTAAATTTTATAAATGATGACGATGGTAACGTGTTTGCATTTACCAGAGATGGAAAGGTTCAGACACTTACTGGCGAAGATGGCAAGCCTCTTCTTAAAAACCTTCCTCCGCTATTAGGCAGCTCAATAGATATGCTAGAGAGTTTCAATGCGAGGATTAATTCTTCTGGCGAAGATGAGGATAATCCAGCAATAGCAAGTCTTGTTCAGGCTAGGGATACTGCCCTGCGGTATGTCTATGGATCTTTAGCGCAAGGTGCGAATCAGTACGGATTAAATCCTTTTATGACTTCTGATCCAAATCAAGGAACATTAGATCAAAGTATGATTGATATGGGGATGGAGTTATTTGAAGATAGTTCAGATTCCGGACGAACTGCTGGAGGCAGACAGATGAGTGGGTCAAGATTAACTAACGCTAGAACACAGTTTCAAACAAATTTTCCGAGAGAGTACGCTGAGATTTTAAGGCTACTTAACAGGTAAAGATTCTCTCCTTGGTATTGGGGGGTTCGGCCCCCCTTTTTTTATTTAGAGGTTTTCAATGGCTGATAATTCATCCAGTGTAAATGCGTTTTGGAAAAATTTTGATTCTTTGGAGAAAAACCAATCAGATAATCAGTTAAATGTTACGCCAGCACGAAGATCGTCTATTGATTCTTTCTGGGAAGATTACGATAACACTTATTCGGGTGGATTCTTTGGTCAAGATACGCTTGCAAGTCTAGGTTCTGGAGCGGGTAATCTGCTCAATATGACTGGAATGATATACGGTATCATCCGAAGCGATTTTGACAAGGGTGCGCCTCTTATGGAAAGAGGTGCTGCGTTAAAAGATTATTCCGAACAATTTAAAACTCCTGATCTTAGGCGTAGGCAAGCGGATTTTCAGCAATATGTAGACTCTGGTACAGGAGAATGGAACAAAGCTGGCAGGGCAATTTATGGGATGTTGAGCGATCCCAAGCTAACTTATAATTTTTTGGTAGAGCAAGTCCCATTGACGATCGCTTCTGGAGGTACTGGAGCGTTAGCTGCAAGAGGGGCTGGAACCATGTTAGGCAAAGTAGCAGCTCAACGAATAGGTGCTGGTACTGGTATTTTAACTGGAGCAACTTTAAATGCTGGCGATATTTCAAAAGGAGTCTATGACGATGTAATGTCTTTACCTCAAGCAATACTTGATTCCAGTGAAGATTATCAAGCAAGGTCAAGAGAAATAGGCCAGGATGCTGCCAGAGAAGAATTAGCTATGGGCGGAGCAAGAAATACCGCTATTGCTGTTGGAGCTTTATCTGCTGTTACTGCTGGGGCCTTACCCGCTACTGTTGAAAAAACATTGGCAGGACAGCTTGCTGGAGGCAAGGGCAAAGTCTCTAATTTTTTTAGGGGTGCTGTTGGCGAAGGCTTGCAAGAAACTCTTGAGGAAGGTGGCGGTCAGCTAATAGGAAACATTAATCTTCAATCTATTGATCCATCTCAAAATATTTTTGAAGGTGTTGGTCAATCAGCCGCGCAGGGCGGTTTGCTGGGCGCGACAATGGGCGGCTCAATAGGATTGTTATCAGATGCTATTGAGGAAAGCCAAGCACAAGCTAAGGCCCAGGGCGGAGATTTGCTAGACCAAGCTAACGCTGGAGCTAGTGCTGCTGCATCTAATGTAAAATTAAATCTTGATGTTTCTCCCACCGAAAGATTGAGGCAGAGACAAGGTTTTGGTGAGCCAGAAAGATTAATGGATCTTGATGAGCTTGCTGGAACATCTGCGGAAAATCCCCTTACCGCTACAGATGTAGATCGTGAAGAAATAGCTTTTACTGATATTGATGCTCAAATAGAAGAAGCAATCAATCAAACTCCTTTTGATGCTTTTATTAACGGACAACTGCGTAATCTTGGGGAAGCAATAGTTGTTGCGCGAAGAGAGCAGAGATCCGCTGAATCTTCTGGAAATCAAGAATTAGTTAATGACCTCGAGGAAGATATAGGCCGTTTACAGTTAGCTCAAAGCCGCATAAGAGAAATTAGAGAATTAGAAGCCTCTGATTTGTCTGGAGCAAACGAAGCTGTTACAGGTATTCTTGAGCAAGTAAATAATATATTTAAGCAAGAAAGCGGCAGAAGGGAAGCCTACGCTTACAATGAAATCCTCGAAGGTGAGATACTTCCACCCCTATCCGAAACAATAGAGATGCTCCGCGCTGGCGGCGCTCTTCCTCAACAAGACAGACTTCAAATTTCCTCTCCTCCAGATTTAGTAGTTGATGCCGAAGGTGTTGCTACTCAATATGACAGAACAGGCCAGCGTAGAATTGAGCGAGATGATCCAAATATTATTTTTGGTGAACGACCTGAAAGCGTGGTTCGCAGAAAAGCAAACGGCAAAGCCTATCCTACCGAAAAATCCGCGCAAGTAGCTTTAAGAAATATACAGAAAGCGGAAACCGAATATAACTGGTCTGTGATTAAGGAAGGTAATAGACAATTTGCTCTGGAAGGTAAGCTACAAACAAGTGAGCGAGGCCCAAGGACTACAGGTGTTACGGAAAAAATTTCCGAAGGCGCGATAGAAAAAATGGCTTTGGATCAATCTTTGTCTGCAACCCTTAGCGAAGAACTTGAGAGAAAGGATTCTATAGAAAGATTTAGCCTCAAAGAACAACTTTACATTATAGATAACGACATTGGTGAGACTCAGGCACAATTAAAAGAAGCTCGAGAAACTGAGACTACAGAGGACGAGGTGAGCTTTACAGGCCCGATAATGCCTACGGATAGCTTGTGGCTTACAATTATGAAGAAGGGCGGCTTAGATTATGATGCTGCGTTAAGTGAAGGTGTGATTGACTCTGGGAATGGATTTTTTAAGGCTCAACCTGAAGGACATAAATCCGCCCGATGGACTGTATTCAAGAGGGGAGGAAAATTAACATTTGATTCCTTGGCAGAAGCTCTTAATGAGCTTAACTGGGGCGCAGGGAAAACACTCACAGCAAATGATGTCGTTGAGTTAGTGGGTGATGCTATTCAAGCTAATACCACACCTTACAATCCGACTGTAGAAAGAGATAACTCTGTAGCGAATAATGAAAGGTATATAGAGGAGTTAGAGATATATCTCGGAAATCTTGAAGAAACAAAACGTCAATATCTAGGAACGTCTACTGATCCATCTACTATCTTTAAGATTAAGGATTTGATTGCTGCAGGAATACCACAGGATCTTATTGGGTATCATTCTAGTATTGAAAATTTTGACAATATGAGCGGAGACAGTTATGCAACTGACGGAAGAAGAGAAGAGGCAGCTGGAGGATTTGAAGAGGAGATATCAGCAGTTGACGCCGGAACAGATATCACTACTGAGGGCCTCGAACGTACAGATGAGTCAGGAAATGATGAGACTTCAACGATTGGCGTTTCGCAGGACGATAGATCAGACCAGGGGATCAGCGATCAGCAAGACGGTACAGACGTAGACTTATTACAGAGCTATACCGAGGAAGATCTGCAAAAAAGAGAAGCTAGGGATTTGGCAGCTTTAGATGCACAAGATCAAATAGATCGAGAAAGAGAGGAATTTGGTCTGGATAGCCCAAGCGGATCTGTTACCTCTGATCCTTTGGCAAGACTTCAAGATACTGATCTTTTAGGCTTCGCGGATGTGCAGCCATCTGGAGAAAAAGATTATGGGTTTGAAGAAAAAAGAAGGCGTATAACCACTAAAATGAATAGCTTGTCTGAGGATGAGATAAAAGAAGGATTGGGAAGGCTTGGCTTTCAAATGAAAGGCTCTAAGCAGGAGCAAATTGAAAGAGTTGTCTCTGCTAATGAGGCTCTCCATACAATTACTCAAGCAGGAAAACAATACGATAGCGTTGTGCAAATACACAGTGCTATAAAATCTGGAGAAATAGACCCAGTAGATGCTGCTCGATGGGCTTCTGCTTTAAAGCATACGCAAAGCGCAGAACCAAATCGCATAAGAACTCTTCAAAATGCTAGCGATATAGCGACCATTATTAGAAGATTAACAGCAAATGGAGACAAAGGAAGCATTAGCATTCCGTACAGGACGGATGCGGAACAAGAAGCGTTTGATGCAGAAAAAGCTGAAGGAATAGCTGGAGTTGAGAAAGATATACAAGACCAAAAAGCAAGAAGCGAATTAGAATTCCAATGGCAAGTAAACAATATTCCAGAGGTTAGATCTTTCTGGCAAACAGCTTCTAAAGCAACTCGAGAAGATTTGCTCACTAGGGCTAATGCTTTAGGTGATACTCCACGAAAACAAAAACAAAGAATAAACAAAGATGATATAGCAGACATTCCGCAAGAAGCACAAAACGCATTTGTCATGTGGGGGGTAGATAACTGGGATTCTTATTTAGCAGAATATAAAGCTGACTATAGTAATTTTAGCCCATCAGAAAAAGCTCGATATATGGGTATGGAGGAGGATGCTCTTAGGTTAATTAAACAAGAGGAAGCTCGTGAGTTAGCATCTCGAAACGCCGAATCTCCAAGTAATGCTCCAGAGCATCGAAATGCCAATACTGGTGTGAGTTCATCTGATCTTACAAAAATGGCGGAAAATTTTAAACGCTACAAAGAGGAATACGATGCTCAGGGCTCCGACCAAAAAATAACCGCTATTTTTGACGAGCCCCAATCTAATGAAATTATAAGGCTCAAAGAGAAAGTTAATGAAGAGGTTAGCAAATCCGGATATTTATCAGAAGATGAAGCAAATAAACGAATCCAAACGTGGAGAGCTAACGCTATTGAGCAAGGTAAAAATCCTGCAACAAGAGCATCGAACAATCGAAAAGTTGTCTTATCTTTGTTTGACTTGTCTGGCGAGTGGGCAAAGCCTTGGCGCGAAGCTGGCTATGACGTATATACCTTTGACATACAAGATGATAACTACTTAGGTGATGTGAATAATTTTGGGATAGAGTTTTTTTCACAGATACACAATATGTTTGAAGGAAACGATATACACGCTATTTTAGCGGCTTGCCCTTGTACTGATTTTGCAAGTAGCGGTGCAAGGCACTTTGCTACTAAAGATGCTGACGGAAGAACCATTGCAAGCGTAGAGCTTGTTCAAAGCACTTTGGCAACTATCGAATATTTTAAACCTAATATCTGGGCTATAGAGAATCCTGTCGGCAGAATTGCAAATATGAATGGCCTCCCGCATTGGAGGATGTCACTAGATCCCTATCATGTTGGCGAGGATTATACTAAGCAGACCTTATTCTGGGGTAGATTCAATGGTGATCTTCCAATAGCTCCCAGGGAGCCAGTCAAAGGATCTAAGATGCACACCATGTTTGGTGGCAGCTCCATCGAAACCAAGAACGCTAGAAGCGAAACTCCTGAAGGTTTTTCTTACGCATTCTTCCATGCTAATAATGCCCTCGATCATCCTGTTATGACGGAAGTAAACAAGTTCGAGATGATGGATCCGGCGATCTTAAAGGAGGCTGTTGGTCGCAAATTTACCGGAGGCGAGATCCAAGAGATTGTTGCTGATGCTTACTGGCAAGATTTGGATTATGAAAAAGCTAATGAATTGCTGAAGGATGCTATACAGAAAGACCAACAAGTAGATGACGATAGCGATCCAGCTTTAAGTAGGACTTCTCCCTTTCTTCTTCGTAATGGAATCCTTACTGACAAAAATTTCGATTCTGTCATTGAAAGGGTCACTGGTAAGGATAGGGTAGCTAGCGACAACATTGTCGTTGTTGACACTTATTTTGAACTTCCGTTTGATCTTAGAGAAAAAGCGCAAGAACAAAATGCAGGGCCTGGGGGTATTCAAGGGGCTTTTCATAGAGGCAAAGTTTACCTAGTCAGAGATCAAGTCTCCAGTGAAAAAGAAGCAGAAGAGGT